>Ga0114933_10000013_pt1 | contig 240633 bp, 208 predicted proteins | sample 4SBtaG_FD_89691 | JGI IMG/M metagenome (GOLD analysis project Ga0114933, IMG submission 89691) | Deep subsurface microbial communities from Kolumbo volcano to uncover new lineages of life (NeLLi) - 4SBTROV12_W25 metaG | ecosystem: Environmental > Aquatic > Marine > Volcanic | place: Kolumbo...
GAGACAGGGACAATGTTGGAATGTATCCCAAGTTTGATTCATAAGCAGATTGCCCGATTGGAACATCATTTCCTGTAAGTCCGCTCACCCAGAATTGACCTTTGGTTGAGAATGGCTGTGCGCTCAATAGTATGGGGAAATTCACACAGAGTAAAATTAATTTAATTGACCTATTATTTTTAACGTTCATTTTTATAGTTTTCAGCTTTTCACCATTATTCCCATTTTTTCCATATCATCCAACAACCGAACAGGTTCAACCAACTGTCCCATCCAATGAAGTCCCGGAATTTTAATGGGTCCATCTAAATATTGAAGAAGGCATGCAACCACCGGAATGGCTGTAAAATCGTATCCATCATCATGGCTTAATGTCAAATTATATGATGTCGCTTTCCCATTAGTTTTTCCTTTTGCCTCCAATTTCAGCATAGTGTAGTAGGGTGGTTTGGCCGAAAAATTCCAAGCCCAGGCAAATAAATTGCCCATGGGTTTCGCCATAATATTCGGAAACAATTTCATCATGAGCATTACAATTGGCATGATTACATAATCCACAAACCCGCCAAACCCGGCGATGTAAAATCCGGTGTTTTTCAAAGATGGAATTTGATTGGGTAAATCTCGTAATTCTTCAAAAAACATGGGAACACACATTTTCTCACCAGCCGGTTCTCCGAAATCAATGGTTAGAAAATCCTTCATTGACCAGAAGCCGGGTGTTTTCCAGTTTCCGTTTTTCAGAATCAACATTTCATAATCATTTAATTCTTTTATGAATTCAGTTTTGGTCGCTTCTGTCATGGTTGCATTTGTCCAATCAGCGCTGATCGCTCCGGCTGTGATGGCGGATTCCAGTTCATCCATTTGAGAATCGGCATAGCGCACCAACGCCGACGGTAACCCGGGATGAAATCCCGCTTCGCTGACAAAACATAATCCGGAATCTTCTATTTCATCTTTCATGGATTTTAAGACGCGAACTTTTTCTGTTGAATATTGAACGTCCAGATAATCGCACTTCGCTTCAATACAGGCATTAGCGATATTTCCCGTAAATTGAGAAGTAGAAGCGGCAGAGACAACCATGCTAACATTGGTAAAAACTTCTGCCAATGAATCACTATTTGACGCATCAATCGAAATCCAACTTACCCGTTCTGGTGCATTCAATTTTTCTGCTGTATGAATAAGTTTTTCATCATTCCGTGCGCCTATAACAATCTGGACATCGGTGTTATCTAAAAGCAGGCGAGCAATTTTTTCACCCGTATTTCCACTTCCGCCTAAAATGAGAATGTTTTTATTCACTTCAAAATCCCACGCATAAAGGATTCAATGGCTTCCGATTTTATTTTATGGAATACTTTTGGATTCTTCATAATAATTATTTGTAGCCCTAATCCATCTAAAAATGCCATAAGCATAGTGGAAACTCCTTCCTTATTCATATTACGAAATTCTCCCGCACCAATTCCTTCTTCTAATATGTGTTCAATTTCAATTTTATATTCTTCATAAAAATCTACAAGTTGAGATGAAGTTGTACCGTGATAATGCCCGCGACTCGCCTGTGCCCATAATTCTGTAATAATGAGCATTGTATCTCCCATTTCCATGGACATATTTAATGACCAATTCATAATGTGAAGAATTTTTTCTTTGGGTGAAAGGGGAGATGATTTTATGGATTTAAATTCAGTGGCAATTTCGGAAAACATGGATTGTTCGATAACTTTAAAGATATCTTCTTTACTTCTGAAATATTCGTAAACGGTTCCTTTGCCAATGCCTGCTTCTTTGGCGATGTCGGCAATTTTTCCTTTTTCAAGTCCGTCTCGGGCGAAAACCTTAATGGCGGCATTAATAATTAATTCATGTTTATTCATTATATAATGACTGACTGGTCGGTCATAAGCTATTTACTTAAGATTTTAATTTCAAGTGTAACTTTTGAAGTTTTAACCATCTAATTAATAAAACACTGGGGTTAGTCCATGAAAAAATTCTTCATTTTATTTAGTTTTATTTCGTCCTTTATTATAGGACAAGATGTTCAATTTCAAGTGACACACCCTCGAGAATTACCAACGTTACCAGATTCAATGGCAATAGAAGAATTCCAAATAATAGACAGGCATTTAGGCTGGAAAGAATTATTTACTTCCGTCATTTATCCAGGATATAATCATGAATACATACTGGAAGATTCTACAGCAGATAAGATTAAAACAATTAGATTAATTGCAAGTGGACTCGTTGTGGCTGCTTGGGCTGATTTTACTTTTTTTGGTAAGCATGAAATATCAAGTGTAAGTTTTCAGGAAATGGTTCAAGAAAGTCCAAGAGATGCGACAGCATTTTCCTTGGGTGTAGCTGTTAATATTTTTTATACAATATATGATTGGGGTAAGGCACAACTATTACTCAAAGAAAAACAAAGCCAAATATATTATAAATATAAAAAATGATTTAGAGCATCACAATTTCACCGATTTCAGTCTATTCGAATTTCCAACCACATTGATGCTGGAAAGGGCCATGGCCACTTCTGCCATGACTGGATGAAGCACACCAGCAAAAGCTAAAGGAATGGCTACAATATTATAAATAAAGGCCCAAAATAAATTTTGTTTAATTTTACTAAAGGTGGCATTGGCCAATCGGGTGGCTCGAAGGACTGCTTTTAAATCACCGTGCGCTAAAACAATTTCACCCGTTTCCATCGCAATATCCGTCCCACTTCCCATAGCAATTCCTACATCAGCTTGTGCAATGGCAGGGGCATCATTAATCCCGTCGCCCACCATGGCAACAACAAATCCTTGATCTTGATAGGATGAAACAATATTCGCTTTTTCATCGGGCAAAACTTCTGCATGAACGTGATCTATTTGGAGCTTATTAGAAAGAGATTCAGCGATTTCTATTTTGTCCCCCGTGAGCAAAACACATTTATATCCGGCTGAGTTGAGAGAAACAATTGTATCGGCAGAGTCAGAACGAATGGCATCTTCGATTTCAAAAATGGCTATACAGTTTCCATCCAAAGAAAGAAAAACGGGTGTTCCTGATAAAGCTATATCCGTCTTGGAACTTGTGAAAGATGCGCTTCCCACTTTTAAGGTTGCGCTGCCATATTTACCTGAAATGCCTTTCCCCGGAACGACTTCAATATCCGAAACAGGATCCAATCCCATTTCTTTTTCTTCCGCCAGATTCACAATGGATTTTGCCAGTGGATGTGTGGATTCTTTTTCCAGGGATGCGGCCATTCGGATCAAATCATTTTCCATAATTCCGGAAATTTGATGCACTTTTTTAACGACGGGTTTTCCTTGGGTGAGTGTGCCTGTTTTATCAAATAATATCATATTCACTTCATTGAGTCTTTGGATTGCGGCGCCATCTCGAATGAGTATTCCATTCTCCGCTCCTAATCCAGTTCCCACCATGAGAGCTGTGGGCGTAGCAAGACCCAAAGCACACGGACAGGCAATCACTAAGACGGCAATCGTGGCGTAAATCGCCATTCCTATGGGTGTTAAATCCAAATTGATCCAAGGAAGAAACTCAGAAAATAACTGGGCCAATTGTTTCATTTTGGATGGAAAAATTGTCCAAACGAAAAAGGTAGAGCCAGCCAAGAGCAAAACCACGGGAACAAAAATGGCTACCACTTTATCAGCAAAAACTTGGATAGGAACTTTGGTCGTTTGAGCATTTTCAACCATTTGGATCACTTTGGAAAGAAATGTTTCTGAACCGATTTTTGTTACTTCTACTTTAAGTGTGCTATCAGAGCAAATAGTTCCGCCAATCACATCGTCATCGATTTTTTTTGTAACCGGGACTGATTCTCCCGTTACGATAGATTCATCAATGGTCGCGCGACCTTCTCTAATAATCCCATCAGTGGGAATAGCTTCACCTGCACGGACAATCATGATTTGTCCGATAACAAGACTTCGCACATCAATTTGAACTTCATTATTATCCATGTCCAAAACGGTAGCTTGTTTCGCACCCAAACTCACAAGCTTTTGGATCGCTTCTGATGATCGCCCTCGAGCTTTGGTTTCAATATATCTTCCCGTTAAATGAAAGGACATAATCATGCCAGCAACGCCTGCAAAAGAGTGGATTTCGATATAGTGTGTAATAATACCTGTGGAAAGTGCAGCTAAGGAACCAAGGGCAATGAGCACATCCATATTGGGTGACAAATGAATGGCAGACTTCCACGCACTTGCGAGTGTTTCTCGTCCGGGGATAAAGCAAACGAGCGCACTTAAAATAAAAATGCTTAATTCCATTCCATCCATAGACGGCCAAGCAAATCCCGTTAACATATGAATCCCCATCCACATCATTGCAGGGACGGTTAGCATCCAAGCCCATTTCATATTTTGGAAGGATTCATCTACTTTTTCGTCTGTTTTTTCTTGGAGATTAATCGGCGTTTCAGACTCAAGTAATTCAGCGCCATATCCGGTTTTATCGATGGCAGATAATAGTTCTGCCAAGCCAACTTCTCCCGAAATAGTGGCCTTTTCTAAAGTAAGGTTCACCACCGCTTCATCGACGCCATCGACTTTTCGTAAGGCGCTTTCTACAGAGCCAACGCAACCGGCACAATGCATCCCTGTTATTTTTAATTCAATAGTATTGTTCATATTATTTGTTGAATGGAGTCTCCTTTTGAAACTCTGCCTTCTTTGATTACTTTTGCATACCAGCCCCGTCTATGCATCATATTCTTTATGAAATCGTTTATTTTTTCTTCACCTACATATGGGAGAATAGCCAAATAATGACATGGATCACATTCAAATGTAATTTCAAAAATGCATTCCCCAAGATGGAATTGTTGTCCAGATGAAAAATGAGAATGTCGTATTCCGGTTATTGTGAAATTTTCGCCCACATCTCCTTTTTGAATGGGCCATCCTTCTTTATTTAAGTCATCTATGGTTTCTTTTGGATATAATAATACAGCCATATCAGGATCTCTATTTTTTTTATCAGTGCGATAATTATTATAATCTCCATCTAATCCCATTTGTGATACAAAAACATATTCCACAGATTTTTTTGGAAGTCCATGCTCGCCCGCCACCTGGGGTTTTACATTTATTTGAATCACTTTACTCATATTGAATCTCCTTTTAAATCTTGAACCATCCAATCATGATAGATGGGCAATAATTGTTTTGTTATTGGCCCAATGGTTCCATTGCCAATCAATTCATCATTTATTTGTCTAACAGGAATAATACCTGAACCGCTATTAGTCAAAAAGCACTCATCTATATTTCTTATTTCGGAAATATTTAGTAATCCATAGTCGATTGGAAAAGGTGATCGATTTATAATCGTTTGTCGTGTAATCCCCGGGAGAACGTCGCCTTTTCGTGTGAATATTATTCTATTTATAACCCAGAAAAGATTGCTTCTACTTCCTTCAAATAGCAATCTATCTTCATCCATTAAAATTGCTTCAAAACAGCCTGCATCATTGGCGATTTTCCATGCATTTAAGCAGGCGTGGTATTGTGTTGTTTTTAGTTCTGGATTATCCCGAAACGCCTTCACGGTCACGACTGAAACACCGTCATATATAATTGAATCCAAGTTTAAGTGAGATGTATAAAGTATCAATTTGTTTGGAACAGTCAATATTCGGACACGCTGGTTCGGGTCAGGAAAATCATGAATTACCTTTAATAGCATTTCCAAAATGCTTGACTGAGAATAGGAAATATTTAAATTAATATTTTTTGCAGACTTAAATAATCGATTTAAATGCGCTTGAAGAAATACTGGTTTAAAATCGAGTGTTCTAAATGTTTCATACAATCCAGTTTCATAAGAAAATGTCGTTGCCCCAAGTTGAAGGTTCTCTTCTGGGATAGATTCCCACTGGTTATTGACTAATGCTTTTATCATGGCTGGAAAGATGCAGCTTTTGTTAAAGTTTCATCGTATTCATTCTCATTATTTGAATCGACTGTAATACCACCGCCCACGCCGAGTTTTAGTGTTTCTCCTAATTGGCTTACGGTGCGAATGGCAATATTAAAATTAAGGGTTCCATCCGGTAAAATATAGCCAATCGTTCCTGTATATATACCTCGTGATTCTGGTTCCAATTCATAAATGATTTCACAAGCTCGTTTTTTGGGACACCCAGAAATGGATCCACCTGGAGACATGGAAAGGAGTGCTTGAATTGGATGCGTATTATTTTTTAGTTTGCCCTGAATAACGCCATAAGTATGAAACACTTTTTCTAATCTTTGGATTGATTTTGATTCCAAAACTTGAACAGATCCTGTTTTGCAGATTTTACCCAGATCGTTACGTAAAAGATCAATGATCATATAAAGCTCCGCTTGTTCTTTCTCGCTGTTTAATAATAAGTTGAGATTTCGATCATCATCCATTTGAGATTTCCCACGGGGGAATGTCCCTTTAATGGGCTTAGCAGTAATGACTCCATTTTCAATTTTAATAAATTGTTCTGGCGAAAGGGAATGAATCGCCAAATCATCGTTTTCCATAAAGGCAGAATATCCTACATGGTTATTTTTACGCAGATTTAGAAATAAATCACTGGGCAATGCTTTTGTTTTTGAGTGAAGCGGATGGGTAAAGTTGATTTGATAAAAATCACCAGAACGAATATGGCTTTGGATTTTAGCAAACCCAGAATTGTAATCTGGTTTTGATATTATTGGACGGAAACTATCCCATTTTATCTTTTTTGGATTACCAAACGTTGGATTTTCTTCAAAAGAATCATACACTCGAAAATGAACTGCAGGGAGACCTTTTAAGCCATGCACAGGCACACCTAATTGTTTTACGCTGAATTCATAAGAAATAAATCCTGCCATGAATTTTCCATCATAATTTTTGACAAATTCCACCAATTTTTCGGATGGATCATCAAGAGATAAAGATAAACTGTCAACTGGATTTGATGCGGAAATATTCTTCCAATCGGACGTTTCATTCCCAATAAATAGCACAGTATTATTCATTTAGAAAATTCTCCAATATCTTATTCCCCACAGGTGTAAGAAATGATTCTGGATGAAACTGAACTCCAAACACAGGCTTTTCAATATGTCTCATAGCCATAATTTCACCATCATTTGCCCAAGCTAATTTTTCAAAATCTTGTGGGATTTCGTCCAAAGATAATGAATGATACCGTGCACCTTGAAAGGGGGAAGGTATATTGTTAAATAAATCATTGGACTTATGATGGATTAAAGACGTTTTTCCATGTAGGATTTGTTTTGAAGGTATAATATTTGCGCCAAAAACTTCTCCAATGCATTGGTGTCCCAAGCAAACACCTAATAGGGGTATATTTTTCCAATAATCATTGATAATTTGACTTGAAATACCAGCATTTTTTGGCGTTCCGGGCCCGGGAGAAATAATAATTTTATCAGGGTTGAGTTCATCAACATCCTTGGTTGTGATGCAATTATTTGATTTAACGATTACCGTTTCGCCAAGTATTTCAATGGCTTGAACAAGATTCCAAGTAAATGAATCATAATTATCTATGAGTAAAACCATGTTAAAAGCTAAAAGAAGAATTTAAAAAGACCTAAAATCTAAATAATAAGTTTCTATTTGTATTTCTGATGCTGGATATAGAAGGGGAACCGTCGTAAAATAGAAGACTTTATTTTGAAAAATACGAATGAAAAACACCTAATAATTATATGGCAACACCTCTTTTAGAAAAACAATATAATCCTAGAAATGTAGAAGATCACTGGTATTCCCACTGGATGGAAAACGGATATTTCCATGCAAACAGTGATTCCGATAAAGAGCCATATACCATTGTTATTCCGCCTCCCAATGTGACAGGAATGCTAACAATGGGCCACGTTTTGAATAATACCATTCAAGATATCCTCATTAGAAAAGCACGTATGGAGGAAAAAGAAGCCTGTTGGATTCCAGGGACAGATCATGCCTCAATTGCGACAGAATCTAAAGTTGTAAAAATGCTCCAGGAAAAAGGAATCCAAAAGAAGGATCTTTCTAGAGATGAATTTTTATCTCATGCTTGGGAATGGAAGGATAAATACGGCGGAATTATTATTAATCAGTTGAAAAGGCTGGGCTGTTCATGTGATTGGGAACGGGAAAGATTTACAATGGATGAAGGATATACAAAAGCGGTTCTGCATACATTTGTAACATTATATGAAAAAGGGCTAATCTATCGTGGCCATCGATTAGTGAATTGGTGCCCTGTTTCAAAGTCAGCTATTAGCGATGAAGAAGTATTTCATCGTGAAATAAATGGACATTTATGGCATTTTCGATATCCCGTGATAGGCTCTGAAGAATCGTTAGTTGTGGCAACTACTCGACCAGAAACCATGTTAGGTGATACTGCAGTGGCCGTTCACCCAGATGATGAACGATATCAGCATTTAGTGGGTAAAAAAGTAAAGCTTCCATTAGTTGGGCGCGAAATCCCTATCATTTCTGATGACTATGTAGATCCAGAATTTGGAACAGGTTGTGTGAAAATCACACCAGCACATGACCCAAATGATTTTTCCATGGGTGAAAAACATGATTTGGAATTCATTAATATTATGAATAATGATGCTTCATTGAACAATCATGTTCCTGAAAAATATCGTGGTTTATCTAGAGAAGTAGCTCGAAAAATAATCGTGAAAGATTTGGATGAACAAGGTCATTTGGTGAAAACGGAAGATTATATCAATAACGTAGGTTATTCTGAACGGGGGAATGTACCCATCGAATTTTATATTTCGGAACAATGGTATTTAAAAATGTCCGAGTTAGCCCAACCGGCGATTAAAGCAGTAAGGGATGGGAAAATAACCTTTCATCCTCAGCATTGGGATAAAACATATTATCATTGGATGGATAATATTAAAGATTGGTGTATAAGTCGACAATTATGGTGGGGGCATCGTATTCCGGTTTGGTACCAAAAAGATGACCCAACGAATATGCATGTTTCTGTCGATGGTCCAACTGACCCAGAAAATTGGGACCAAGATTCAGATGTTTTAGATACTTGGGCAAGTTCATGGCTTTGGCCAATGGGGGTTCATGCTTGGCCTAGCGAAGATGATAATCTCAAGAAGTTTTACCCAACAAATGCTTTAGTTACGGGACCGGATATTATCTTTTTTTGGGTAGCAAGAATGATTATGACCGGTTACGAATTTATGGATGAGTTACCATTTAAAGATGTTTACTTCACATCCATTTTACGGGATGAAACTGGAAAAAAATTCAGTAAATCTCTAGGGAACTCTCCTGATCCGTTCGATTTATTTGATGAATATGGGACAGATGCTGTTCGATTTGGTACCATGTTGATGGCCCCGCAAGGATTGGATGTTTTATTTACAAAAGATCGACTCGAAGTGGGTCGAAATTTCATGAATAAACTTTGGAATGCTTGCCGATTTGTTCAAATGAATTTATCTGAAGGTGAAACCGTTGACGACTCATTGATGGATACAAATTTAGATTTACCTGAAAAATGGATTTTAAGTCGATTAAACCAAGCTATTAAAGATTATAATCGTCAATTGGATCGGTTCCATTTCAATGAAGCTGCAAAAGTAATCTATGATTTTACATGGAATGATTTTTGTGACTGGTATATTGAAATTGCCAAAACTCGATTTTATGGAGACGATGTATTATTGGCAGAAAAAGCGAGAATTGTGTCTAAAAAAGTTATTCGAACTGTTTTGGCATTACTGCATCCATATGCCCCTTTTATGACTGAAGAATTATGGAGTCACTTTAAAAAGGACACAGATAAAGATTTAATCGTATCACCTTGGCCAGAACTGGATGAAAAGGAAATTCATGATGATATCACAACAGATATGGCTTTATTGCAAGATATTATTTCTTCTATAAGAAGTATTCGTAGTCGGATGAATGTTCCTCCATCAAAAGAAGCAGATTTATTTGTACGATGCACACCCGAACAAACCGCTTTTTTAGAGAAATATGCTCAATTTATTCGTACGCTTTCCCGGGTTCGAACAATAGAAGCAGGCTCAGATATTAAAAGGCCGGATCCTTCAGCAACGGCCGTTGTAAAAGGAATGGAATTATACCTACCTTTAGGGGGGTTGATTGATTTAGATAAAGAAAGAGCTCGATTGGATAAACGAAAAAAAGAGATTGAAAAATTGCTCATGGGTATTCAAAATAAATTGAGTAATGACCATTTTACAAAACGGGCTCCTAAGCATATTGTAGATCATGAAAAAACAAAACTAAATGATTTGACAGATGAATTGAATAAAGTACGAGATAACTTGGAGATGCTATAATGAGAATTAAACTATTATTTATCTTAGCAGGACTTCTATTTGGACAATCTAACTTTACTACATTAACCATTTATAAAGATGGAACAGGTTTAGTAAAACAACCGGTTATATGGAATGTTACAAAAGGAAAAGATTATTTGATTTATGACGATCTTCCCAAAGCAATTCAAGCAGAAACGCCTTTTTTAGATATTCATGGTGTTCAAGTTTTATCTCAACAATATTTTAATAAAGTCTTTTCCGGAAATGATTATTTTGATTCTCTTATTGGAGAAACTATTTCCGTCAAACCAAAAGATGAAAGATCCGTTGATGGAATATTATTAGAGTACACTTCGAGAGATATTACATTGAAGCATAAAAATTCTATTTACATATATAACAGGAATGAAGTTGAATATATCGAAGGAACCCAAAGATTAAGGAATCCAATTCTAAAACCATATTTATCATGGGATGTGAATGCGAGCCAATCTGGCGATGTAGAAGGTAAAGTTTTATATAAAACATCCAATATGAATTGGACAACATTATATCGTTTTTTATTGTTAGATCAAGAACATGGCGAACTCATTGCGGATGCTGTTATTTCTAATAATACGAATTTGGATTATGAAGATGCTCAATTACAGGTGGTCGAGGGGAAATTAAATATTTCAAAGGCAAAAGGGGGCGGGAGTGTTTTCCGAGGCAATAGAATGATACAAGTAGAAGCTTACACTCAAGCAGCCACAGAAAATAAATTAGGAGACTATCATATGTATTCATTGAATGGAACATATGATTTACAATCAAAAGAAAAATTATCAGTACGTTTATATGGACCCCTAAAAGTTCAATTTCATAAAACATATATTTTTGAAAATATGGAACGGCGTCAAAAAGAAGAACCTTTAGCTGTCGAATTATCCTTAGAAAACACAGATGAATATGGGCTAAATATTCCATTGCCAGAGGGAAAAGTGGAAATGTATTTAAATACTAATTCTCATTCAATGGAATATATTGGGTCAGATGATATGAGCCAAACGCCAAAAGGGCAATCAATTCAATTGTCATCTGGTCGTGCTTTTGATGTAATTGGTAAACGAAAAGTTATCAATTATGATCGTCAAAGAAAAAGCGAAGAAGCTGTTATCGAAATTCAAGTCATGAATGGGAGAACAGATTCGGTAACGGTTAAACTTATCGAACATATTAATGGTGATTGGATTGTTAAGCAAGAATCTCATAATTATACTAAGGAAGATGCATCTACCATTCAGTTTCCATTAACTCTTGGGCCAGGTGAAACAAAAATAGTCTCTTATACATACCGCAAAGAATGGCAATAAAGGTGATTTATGGGGACGCTGACTTTTTCAACTTCCATATCTGAATTAAATAGAATCGGAGTACAGCGGGCAAAGGTTCTTTCTGAAAATAATATCCAAACCGTCCAAGATTTATTATATACTTTCCCGCGAAGGCATTTAGATCGCACTTCTGTATCACAGATAAAATCACTTCGAAGGGGAGACCATTCATCGATTATTGGCACAGTACGAACGACGGGAGAAAAATCAATCCGAAGAGGAAAAATATTTCAAGTTATTCTGTCTGATGGTACAGGATCTATGACTCTCACCTGGTTTAATGGAGTTAGATATATAAAAAATTTATTTAAAGTTGGTGATTGCCTAGCTGTGTATGGTAAAATTGATTATTACAATGGATTTACAATAACCCACCCAGATTTTGATCGTCTTTCGGAGCATGATGATCCTATAAATACTGGAGCTATTTTACCGCTATATCCATTAACGCAAGCATATAAATCAGCCGGATTAGAACAACGGATATTTCGAAAAATAATGTTAGACATTTTTGATGGTTTGGATGATGTTCCAGAATTATTCACTCCAGAAATCTGTAAAGATAATGGACTTTTATCGAGAAAAGATGCATTGCATAAAATCCATTTTCCAGATGATGAAGATTCATTAAATAAAGCAATTTATCGATTAAAATTTGAAGAACATTTTTTTCTCCAACTTTTGATGGCTTTTCGAAAAGCAACTTTAAAAGTTTCAAAAGCATCACCATTTCTTCAAATTGGTCCTTATATCAAATTAATAGAAGATTCACTTCCTTTTGAATTAACAAATGCACAAAAAAGGGTGATTGCTGAAATCAGAGAAGATATGAAAAACCCCCAAGCTATGAATCGCCTTCTGCAGGGAGATGTTGGATCTGGAAAAACGATTGTGGCTATTTTATCCATGGCATTAGCCGTAGGAAATAAGGCTCAAACAGTTTTAATGGCGCCCACAGAAATATTAGCTAATCAGCATTATGAATCGGTGAAATCAATATTGGATCATGTTAATATTCCATGTGCGCTGCTTATTGGACAAATGAAAAAAAGTGATAGGCAAAAAATTCTTCAAGGATTGGAAAATGGATCCATCCCAGTTGTGATTGGGACGCATGCATTAATCCAAGATGACGTTTTGTTTCAACAGTTAGGATTAGTTATTGTTGATGAGCAACATCGTTTTGGCGTTAAACAACGAGGAAAATTAATTGATAAAGGATTGAATCCTCACTTTTTAGCAATGACAGCTACACCAATTCCTCGCACATTATCGATTACATATCATGGAGATATGGATTTATCCATTATTGATGAATTACCGAAAAATAGGATTCCTATTGTGACAAAAGTGATTGAACCAAGTCGATTAAAAAGTGTCTATTCATTCATGAAGGATGAAGTAAATAAGGGTCGCCAATGTATGGTTATTTATCCGTTAGTGGAAGAATCTGAAAAATCAGATTTAACGGCTGCGGTTGAAGCGCATAAACAATTAGATAAATATGTCTTTCCTGAGTGTCAAGTTGGACTCATTCATGGTCGTTTAAAAACAGAAGAAAAAGATACTATTATGAATCGCTTTTCTAATAATGAGATTAATATTTTAGTTTCAACTACCGTGATAGAAGTGGGCGTTGATATTCCGAATGCGACCGTCATGCTTGTAGAACACGCTGAACGGTTCGGGTTGACGCAATTGCATCAGTTACGCGGACGAGTAGGTCGCGGTGCAGAAAAAAGTTATTGTATTTTAGTTAAACGAAAAGTAACTGACACTTCTCAGGATAGATTATCCATTATGGAGCGAACCAACGATGGATTTGTCATCGCGGATGAAGATTTAAAATTGCGTGGCCCCGGTGAATTTTTTGGAATTCGCCAAAGTGGATTTTTACAATTTCGTATTGCCAATCTATTAACGGATGGCCCAATAATTCGAAGTGCAAGAAAAGTGGCTTTTGAAATTGCAAAGAATGACCCAAATCTGACGGATAAAAATCATCAATTTATAAGAAAAACATTCTTGCAAGAATATGCGGAACGTATGGATTTTGTGCAGATTTCGTAATTTGGTCTTATCCTTCCATGGTTTAAATTTCTGGGCTTTAATTGGGTGTAATGAGTACCCCAACTCTATTCAGTTGATATTATCTGAATAGTTAAATACAATAGGAAAAAGATATGTCAGAAAAAACACTAACCAAGGATGAACAATTATTTTTATACCTTGTGTCAACATTTCAGTCCAGCGCATTAATAGCTATGGGCAGAATAAAAAACCCTATGTCGGACACAATTGAAAAGAATTTAGATCAAGCTACATTTTATATTAGTTTATTAGATACGATTCAAAAAAGAACCATGGGAAACCTTTCTCAAGAAGAGGAACAATTTCTTATTTCTGCAGTAAGTGATTTAAATATGAATATGATTGAAGAAAAGCAAAAAAAACAACTAGATAAGAAAGCAAAAGCGTGATACACACTGATTATATAAGACTCAACCGCATTATAGCGGCATTAACATTTATTATTTCCTTTTTCGTATATTATGGCACGATGGCTTCAACCGTTTCGTACTGGGATTGTGGAGAATTTATAGCCACATCCTACACGTTAGGAGTACCCCATCCACCGGGGAGTCCATTCTTTTTATTGTTAGGACGCATATTTTCAATGATTCCTTTTAATCAAGATATTGCTTTTCGTGTTAACCTTCTTTCTCCACTATCTAGTGCTTTAGCAGTCATCTTATTATATCTTGTTGTGGTTAAAGTGGTTACACATTGGCGAGGTAAAATTGAGAATTCCACCGATGCAATGATTGCATTTGGTGGAGCAGCTGTGGGTGCGCTTGCTTTTGCATTTACCGATAGTCACTGGTTTAATGCAGTGGAAGCGGAAGTGTATGCCATAAGTACATTTTTTACAGCAATCGTGGTTTGGTTGATTTTATTATGGAGTGAAAAAGCAGATGAACCAGGGCATGAAAGATACATCTTAATTATTGCCTATATGATGGGTCTGGCGACAGGACTCCATTTACTCAATTTACTTGCATTGCCCTTTATTGCACTTATCATGTATTTCAGGAAATACACATTTGAATGGAAATCATTTATGGCAACGGTTGGTATAACGGGTTTAACCTTTTTTATCATTCATAATATGATTATTAAAGGACTGCCTAAAATGGCAGCAAGTGGGTTGGGGATTGGAGGAACAGCCATTATTGTTGGAGCTGTTTTTGCGAGTACAGTATGGGCGGTGATGAATAAACAGCATTTATTATCAGTCGCTCTTACATCTATGGTGATGATTTTAATTGGTTATTCAACTTATACAACTATTTATGTACGTTCTAATCAAAACCCAACCATTGATGAAAATGATCCTGAAACGGTTGAAGCGTTTGTCAGTTATCTTGAACGAGAACAATATGGAAGTGTTGGAACATTTCCAAGACGGTACAAAGGGATTGATCCTATTCACGAAGTGGTTGGTCGTCCTGAAAATGGTCGAGACTTTTCTCCGAGACAAGAGCGTGAATACATGTCTTATAATACGTCAAAACAATGGAATTATTTTTGGAATTACCAAATTAAGAAAATGTATAATAGGTACTTTTTGTGGCAATTTGCAGGAAAAGGATTATCGGTCAATCCAGGTGTAACCCCCATGGGTGCTAAAAGTAATGAGGATGGTGTAGATTGGAATCAATTTGGATTACCTTTAGCTTTTATTTTGGGTTTATTTGGCATGATGTATCACGCCTATAAAGATGAACGAATGGCGTTTTCAGTCCTGGCCTTATTTGTGATGACAGGGTATGCCATTATTGTTTATTTAAATCAAGATGACCCTCAACCAAGAGAACGAGATTATTCTTATGTTGGCAGTTTTTATGCGTTTGCTATTTGGATTGGTGTGGGTGCTGCTGGAATTGGTGAAAAGATTTCAGAATATTTTAAAGAAAAAGAATTGGGCAATCGTTTAATTCTAGGAGCACTTGTAGTCCAATTTTTATTTATTCCGGGTGTTATGCTTAAAGCGAATTATCATTCCCATGATCGTTCAGGGAATTACGTAGCCTGGGATTATAGTTATAATATTTTACAGTCTGCTGGACCCAATGGAATTATTTTCACCAATGGGGATAATGATACATTTCCTCTTTGGTATTTGCAAGAAGTGGAAAATGTCCGGACAGATGTGGCTGTGGTTAATTTGAGTTTGTTAAATACGCCTTGGTATATTAAACAAATGAGAGATTCCCGTCCAGATGAAACCAAATTTATTCGTATGAGTGATAGTCAAATAGATGCATTAACTGCGAATTTAATGCGGTGGGAAACTCAAAAAATAAAAGTGCCTGTATATAATGATCCTGAAAATAAAGACGGATATATCGAATGGACGGTTAAGCCGACTTTTGCGGGTCAAGCATTACGTGTTCAAGATATGATGATTCTTCGAATCATTAATGATGCAAGATGGAATGTGCCCATATATTTTGCTGTAACCGTATCTAATACGAACCGAGTTGGTCTAGACAAGTATATTGATATGCAAGGATTAACATTCCAACTAAAAAGTCATAAAACAAACCCAATTGATCTAGAAGAAATGACAAATAACCTTCTCACCGATGTGGGCGCTAAAACTTGGTCTGAAGCATTTGATCAAGCAGACTTTAATCAGACAGAAGAGTTAGACTATTTGAATTGGTCTAGAGATTTTCAACAAGGATATATGTTTAGGAACCTCGGCAATGAAGAAGTGTATTTTAATCCGCAAATAATTCGCCTTCTCCAAAATTATCGAAGTGCCTATATGCAACTTGCTGTTACATATTATATGGATTTCCAAACAGAGAAACGGCGAAAGAATCCAAATCAACAAAAGTTGGAAGAACTTCGAAAAAACACATTAAATGTTTTGGCTAAGATGCGTAAAAATATTCCTGAAAAAACAATACCAGTTTCATCCAGTGGACTTTATTATCAAGTGGGTCGTATGTATGGGGAAATGGGAGAAAAGGAAGAATTGCGTGCTGTCTTGGATGATTTAATTTCGAGACAAAGTCTCCCACCTAGGGAACGAGTTGAGTATGGAAATGTTTACATACGAGAGTTAGATGATTCAGAAACAGCCATTCAAATTTTTGAATCCTTACATGCTGAATTTGAACAAATTGAATCAATGGTTAGACTCAAAGGATTTAGTCGGAAAACAGCCACAAAAAAACAATGGTCTCAATGGCAGAAAAGTTATCCTGATATTATATCTTCCTTGGTTTTCGCTTATAAATCCACAGGGCAAAATGAAGATGCCCAAATGATATTAAATGATTGGATTAAAAAATATCCGGAAGATAAGGCTGCTCAAAAAATGTTGGAAAGTATTGGAAAAGAAGGATAATCCATTCCTAGCTAGAGTGCCACTTGCCTAACACTAATCCAAAAATTAGTATCATTATTCCCCATTGGAATGGGATTGATGTTTTATCTGAATGTTTGGACAGCTTGAAACAGTCCACTAATGCTTCAATTGAAATTATTGTATCTGATAATGCATCATCTGATGGATCGCAAGGATGGATAAAATCAAATCACCCTGACATTATATTAATAGAAAATGACCAAAACTACGGTTATGCTGGAGGATGTAATAGAGGCGCAACCATTGCTAAGGGAGATTATTTTTTATTTTTAAATAACGATACAATTCAAGATCCCGATTGGATTGATCCTTTAATTTTGCGAATGGACTCGGACAGTACCATTGGGGCTGTTCAGCCGAAAATATTAAATTATTACAAACGAGACTTATTTGATTATGCAGGAGGATCTGGCGGTTTTATGGACGTCTTAGGTTTCCCATTCGCTCGGGGTCGTGTATTCTTAAGACAAGAAAAAGATTTAGACCAATATAATGATTCAAGGCAGATATTTTGGGCTTCAGGAACGGCTATTTGTGCTCGTAAAGATGCATTTAATCAAGCAGGTGGTTTCGAAGAATCTTTTTTTGCTCATATGGAAGAAATAGATTTATGTTGGAAATTCCACTTAATGGGAAAACAGGTTTATGTTGAGCCTAAGTCCGTTGTATATCATAAAAATGCTGTTTCTCTTCCTATGCAATCTCACCGGAAATATTATTTAAATCATCGGAATTCAATGTTAATGATTCTAGGAAATTATACACTTCCGTTAAGCTTATATTTTTTTAGCATTCGGTTTATCTTAGAATGGGTGGCATTTTTATATGCATTTATTAAATTGGATTTCAACCATATGACCGCTATCCTTAGGTCACTCGCTTGGATTCTGGTTCATCCTCATATTGTTATTAAGAAACGATTGGCTATTTCTCGTTTGAGAAAAGTAAAAGATAAACAGATTTTAAACAAATTATATCAGGGTAGCTTAGTATTATCCCATTACATATTAGGTAAGAAAAAATATAGTGATTTAAAATGATTGTATTAGAATCAATATGAAATTGATTCTAATGCGCTTTGATAAATATCATGTTGATCCGGATCCAGATCTTTCATATCCAATAACAATCCTTTTCGCCCAAGTTTTGCAAAAATATCCGCTATTGATTCTGCCTGTACTTTCATAAAAAATAACGTATATCGTTCTCGGCCGAAATCACTATAAACCAAATCAAGCCCATCAATCATTTTTTTAAATTCGATAATGGCTTCTTCCATTAATCCATCTTGATATAACTCTAATCCATAATAAAACGATAATCGAGCCATCCGTAATCCATTGTTGGATGTTAGATCGTCCACTAGATTTGAACGAGAAGACCAACCCTTTTTTAAAATTGATGTTTGTCCTCGAAAGGATATTTCACGCGAAATTTCAAAATGTTTTGCTCCACCATGAAGCTCATATGTATCCATTTCTCCGGCTAAAATTAAATGAGTATAAAAGGCTAGAATGCTTGCCAATGGATCAAATAGGACGGGATCAAAGTAGAGTGAATTCCCGGGACTGTAAAAAAATTGAACCCCTTTGTCAAAATAACGTTGGTCAGAACCATTAGAAAAGAGTGCCTGGCAGATATATGTTTTTTGGCCGCTCTTAAAAGATGTACCTTCAAAAACGAGTTGAATATAAAGTGGGATATCTAAATCATTAAATTCTTCATTCCATTCAGTATTTGAAATGAAACGACGAATATCATCTTTCAATTGAAAGACTTCTTGCCTTTCATCGCCTCGAAGATGTCGATCGTCAAAGGTAACTTGTATATCGCCAAATTGACCATATACTAACGATAATAGAGTGGCAAAGGGTATATATCTCTTTAAGGATAAGAGTTTCATCATTCTAAAATTGCGCCAATGATTTATGACCTACAAGAAAATAATTGATTCGAAGCACTGGTTCACATTTCTTTTATTTAGAAGTAATTTTAACAATGACAAATGTCGAAGAATTATTCAGAGGGGAGGAAAGTAAGGCATGTTTGCCCCTTCTCAAATTGGCGGGAGAAATTGCATCTTCACTGGATGTGGAAGCCTATGTTGTGGGTGGATTTGTCCGAGACCTAATGATGGGGCGGCCTCTCAATGATATTGATATTATGGTTGTTGGTGATGGTATTGCATATGCAAAAAAGGTATCTCTAGCGCTTGGAATTGGAAAAGTAGTTCCATTCGAAAAATTTGGGACAGCAATTATTCCTAGTCAACCGATTCAAATTGAAATAGCGTCTGCTCGAACTGAAAAATATGATGACCATTCTCGGAAACCCAGTCAAATAAAATATACGGATTTAAAAGGGGATTTAGTTCGTCGAGATTTTACCATTAATGCAATGGCGGTTGATATACGCCCTGATTATTTTGGTGAATTGCATGATCCTTTTGAAGGTATCCTAGATTTAAGTGCACAAAGGCTTGTAACGCCTTTAGACCCAGATGATACATTTTCGGAAGATCCACTTCGCATGATGCGAGCTGCCTATTTCGCTTCAAAACTCGGATTTAATATGGATCTTGAATGTTTTGAATCAATTCAAAGGCAGGCTAAACGTATTGAAATAGTTTCATGGGAGCGAAAAACAACTGAATTGCAAAAAATATTGAAAACAACAAAACCATCTATCGGATTAAATATTCTTCAAAAAACTGGATTGATGGAGTATGTTTTTCCTGAAATTGATAATATGGTTGGCTTGGATCAAACATCTGAATGGCATCATAAGGATATTTATACTCACACTATGCAAGTGGTGGATAATGCGGCAATTTTAACGGATAAAATGGAAATTCGGTTTGCTGCATTGGTTCATGATATTGCAAAGCCACATACGCGCCGTATTGACCCCAAGAAGGGGTATACGTTTCATGGACATAGTGAGGTAGGAGCTCGGATATTAATTAAAGTTGCAAAACGCATGAAACTATCAAACGAGTTACGTGATTATTTAGTCAATTTAACATTGCTTCATTTGCGCCCAATCGCATTAGTTAAAGGGGAAGTGACTGATTCTGCTGTGAGAAGAGTGATGGTTGCGGCTGGAGATCGTATTGATGATTTGCTCATTTTATGTAGAGCTGATATCACTACAAAAAATCCAAATAAAGTAAAACGGTATCTCAATAATTTTCAAATCGTAGAATCTAAAATGGCCAACGTGCAAGAACGAGATGCTATGAGAGCCTTTCAATCCCCAATTCGAGGAAAAGAAATCATGGACATATGTGGACTCACAGAAGGGAAAGTAGTGGGTAAAATAAAAATGACAATTGAAGAAGCTATTTTGGATGGTGAAATCCAAAATACCTATCAAGATGCAAAATCCTTTTTGCTTAAAAATAAAAAATCTTTATTAGATAATAATTAAATGGGAACCAAATATTCATTTGATTGTCTAATGAGATTACTCACTATGAACTCATTTAAATATATTACTTTTATTAGTTTCCAAATTATTTTAATTGGACAATCGTTTGGGCAAATAACTTATAACTTAAATGAATGTATTGAAATTGCTTTGGAAAGCAAAAAAACGCTTTTTTCAGCTGAATTGGATGTCATCTCCGCTGAAAAAGGAGTTGTCGGGTCAAAAAGTGGTTATCTCCCATCACTCAATTTGTCAGCATCTACGGGTCGGACTCAATTTCCTGAATTGAATTCTGTGAATTATGATTTAAATAATTTGTCATCAGATACAACCCAAATAAATCATACAAATAATATGTCTGCTGGCCTGTCTTTAAATCAAACTATTTATAATGGTGGCCGTACTAGAAATACGGTAAAACAGGCTAAATCTAACTTAAATATTGCCCAATTGTCCCAGAGACAAACTCGGATACAAGTTATACTAAATGTGGTAAAGTCTTATTATGGATTATTGCAGGCACAACAGTTGTTGGATGTGGCCGAAAACAATCTTGACTTATCGAACCAACAAGTATCTCTTGTTCAACAAAAATTTGAATTAGGTGCTGTTCGCAAAACTGATTTATTAAAGGCAGAAGTGGCAAAAGGGCAAGGGCGCGTAGATGTTTTAAACCGGAAAACTATGTTAGAAAATGCTCGTCGAGAATTATTTAATAATATGGGAATGTTAGATTTTGGACAATCTATTTCTGCTGTGGCAGAAGAATGGACAGAAGTAATCGTCCCATCCACTTCGGATGCATTGAATTATTTAAAGACAAAAAATCCGAGTTTATTGACTCAAGAAGCGCGGGTTGTATTAAGTGGGTTACAAATTCAACTCACAAAAGGGTTACGATTGCCATCGGTTGGTGCTTCAATGAGCTATGGAGCGAATGGGGAAAATAGTGATGCATTATTAGATGCCATCAAAGATGAATGGACGTTGGGAATGAATGTATCTATTTCATTGCCTATATATTCTGGTAATAGTTTATCCATTCAGCAGCAACAAGCTAAATTGGCTCAGCAAAAAATTAAAAATGACTATATAACTTATTTAAATGATTTAAAAGTTCAGGTAGAATTCTTGCGAAAATCATTGATGAATTATAGTGAAATTATTCCAATCAATAAGGAAGTAGTTGTTTCAGCAAACGAAGATTTAAAACTAGTGAAAAAAAGATACAGTCTAGGCTCAGCATCAATATTGGAAGTATTGGATGCGCAAGTATCCTTAATTAGAACAAAATCAACCTTAATCAACTCGATTCATGAAGCCCGAATTCAAGAAACAAACTTGAAAGCACTTTTAGGTATATTGGATTTAGATTACAAAGTAGAATAAACATATGTTAAAAAAATTGAAACAAAAGAAAGTTTGGATTCCATTAGTCATTTTAATCTTTATAGTAGGGTATTTTATCCAAAATGGGAATAAAAAAGAATTAACGACTGTTCAATATGAATTGGTTGAACGAAGAAATATAATTCATAAAGTGAATGCGAATGGAAAGATTCAGCCAGAAGAAGAAGTCCAAATTACATCGACGATTACAGGTTGGATAACACAAATTACAGTCGAGGAAGGGGATACTGTAAATACGGGGCAACATTTAATAAGTATTGACGAGAAACAATTTAGGGCATCCTACAATCAGGCGGCCTCTCAAGTAAAATCATCTGGAGCGAATCTCAAAAAAGTTAAAGCACAAATGGAAAGAATGAATACGCTCTATTCTCAAAAACTAATTTCAAAACAAGAATTGGAACAAGTTGAAGCTGCCTTCGAATTAGCTCTTAGTCAATTAGAGCAAGCAAAGGCTAGTTTATTTTCACGAGAAGATGAATTGTCAAAAACGCAATTATTAGCTCCCAAATATGGTATTGTAACAAGTTTAACCAAAGAAGAAGGTGAAATGGCTGTGGGAGGAATGTTTAATCCTGGTGTCCTGATGACGATTGCAGATTTGAGCCGTATGGAAGTATTAGTTGATGTGAACGAGAATGATGTTGTAACAATTAGTGTGGGCGACACAGCTGAAATTGAAATAGATGCTTTCCCGGATACTGTTTTCTATGGTTATGTAAGTGAAATTGCACATACCGCCCAAACAATGAATTTGGGAAGCCAAGAACAGGTGACCAATTTTAAAGTGAAGGTAAAAATTCTATCTCCACCCAAAGCTGTACGACCCGGGATGAGTAGCACAGTAAATATTATCACGGAAAAGAAAAAAAATACAATTTCAATTCCAATTCAATCATTAACTGCCCGACCAAAAAATTATAAAAATATAAAAAAAGAAGAGCCCAAAGAAAAGAAATGGGGAAACCGTCGAGGCAATAAAAGTAACAATGAAAAGCTGTCAAATAAGAAAGATGAACCTATAGAAATTGTATTTATTTTGGTCGATACATTTGATGGAAAAGAAGCTAAAGCTGATGAAAAATATGCGGTTGTTCAACCTGTCTCAGTTGGTGTAGATAGCGAAACACATTATTCGGTTTCATCTGGTGTGGAAGAAGGTCAACTTATTGTTACAGGAAGTTACAAAGCTATCAGTCGAGAGATACAACATGGAACTTTAGTCTCCATTGATAAACAAGAAGATATGGCTTTCGAAAAGGAATAATTGAGTTAGTATGTCCTTAATTTTTCTTAAGAATATTTATAAAATATATAATGTAGGCGGAGAAGAAGTTCGAGCCTTAGACGGCGTGGATTTAACCATTAAAGAGAATGAATATTTGGCTATTATGGGTCCATCGGGTTCGGGCAAATCAACATTAATGAATATGGTAGGTTGCTTGGATACACCTTCTTCAGGTGATTATGAATTTGAAGGTGAAAAAGTTCATAATATGGATGACAATCAATTGGCTTCCATCCGGAATCGAAAAATTGGATTTGTATTTCAAACGTTTAATTTATTGCCTAAAGCTACCGCCCAACACAATGTTGAAATTCCTTTAGTTTATGCAAATATTAAAAGAGAAAAACGTCTAAAAATAGCGTCAGATGCCTTAGCAAGTGTTGGTTTAGATGATAGGATGCATCATAAGCCAAATGAATTGTCCGGTGGCCAACGTCAACGAGTGGCGATTGCTCGAGCACTTGTGAATAATCCATCTTTAATTCTTGCTGATGAACCTACTGGAAATCTTGATTCCAAAAGTGGCCAAGAAATCATGAATATATTTGATACATTGCACCAAAATGGCAACACCATTGTTTTGGTCACGCATGAAGATAGTATTGCTTCCCATGCGAATAGAACCATTCGACTCTTTGATGGGAAAATTATAGAAGATGTAACAAAATAAGATTTATGTTTTCTCTCTTTATTGAAAATATTAAAATTTCTGTCTCATCAGTTTTATCCAATATGACGCGTTCATTATTAACGGCTTTAGGCGTGGTTATTGGTATTTTAGCTGTAACACTTATGGGGACTCTCATTTCTGGATTAGATCAATCATTTGAAAAAAGTATGGAATTTTTAGGAAAAGATGTTCTGTATATTCGAAAATTTCAATGGTTTGGCAATAAAGATTGGTGGGAAATAAGAAATCGCCCAAATATCCAAACAAAACACTCAGAAACAATTCGAAATAAATCTCAATATGCAAAATATGTTGCCCCAGTAGCAGAATGGTGGACATCTGTTAAAAAAGGGGATGAAAATGTATCAGGTGTTCGTGTATCTGGTACAACGGAAGAATTTGCTATGATTACCATTGCTGAAGTGGATAAAGGTCGATTTTTTTCGAGAGCTGAAAATCGTTCGGGCGCAAGGGTTGCAATTATTGGCAAAGATATATCAGATGCATTATTCCAAGATAAAAATTCTCTTGGAGAACGAATTCGAATCGGGAGTTATAATTTTAGAGTTATAGGTGAAATGGAGAAACAGGGAAAATTTTTGGGAATGTTTAGTCTAGATAATCAAGTTATAATTCCTATTGGGGCTCACCAAAGATTATTCTCAAGGCGAGGGTGGACAGGCATAAATGTAAAGGTAGATGAAGCAGACTTGGATAATGCGACAGAAGAATTAACAGCATTAATGCGACAAGTTAGGCGTCTTCGTCCATCTGATGAAGACAATTTTGCGATTAATCGTCAAGACCCATTTAAAGAACAATACGCCATGATAAAAATCGCGATTGGCGGAACAGGGTTATTTATCACAATTTTATCGTTGATTGTAGGCGGAATTGGGATAGCAAATATAATGTTTGTTTCGGTTAAGGAGCGAACAAAGGAAATAGGGACACGTAAAGCGCTCGGGGCTACTTCAAAAATGATCCTATTTCAATTTTTAATGGAGTCGATAATTATTTGTCTTTTTGGTGGATTAATTGGATTAGGGTTAGCCTATGGCGGGAGTTTAATTATTAATTCATTTTTTCCCTCGGAAATGCCATTTGGTTTAGCTTTAGCGGCTTTAGGATTATCGATGATTGTGGGAATTGTTTCTGGGCTAGCACCGTCGTATAAAGCAGCCAAATTAAACCCAATTGATGCACTGCGTTACGAGTAATTGATGAAAAATAAATCACATTTTAAAAATACTTTTAAGGAAAGTTTTCGGATGGCTTTAGAAGCGATTCGAGATAATAAGATGCGATCGTCATTAACTTTATTAGGAATTACCATTGGTGTATTTTCAGTGATTGGCGTTATGACAGCCATTAATACGCTTGAAGCATCCGTTCAATCGGGGTTAAATATTTTCGGAACAAATACGTTTTCCATTTCAAAATATCCGACGGTTGTTATTGGGGATAGTAAGCATTGGAAATATCGTAATCGCCCCAATATTACTTTTGATCAAGTTCAAGAATTGAAAAAAAGAGCCACTTTGCCAAAAATGATTACTGGTATGACAGGAAAACAAGGCTTAACCATAAAGTATAAAGATAATCAAGCTTTAAAAAACACCCAAGTTGCCGGAGGTGATGAAGGGTCTATTATGACTTATAATACATCTATCCAGGATGGCAGAAATTTTACAGAGAATGATGTAGCGCATTTACGAAAAGTGGCTGTTCTAGGGATGGATGTTGTTTCTCAATTATTCCCTTTTGAAGATCCACTGGATAAAACCATAAAAATAAATGGTATTAAATTTCGTGTTATAGGCATTACAAAACCTATGGGGCAATCATTTGGCCAAAGCCAAGATAACTACATCGTCATTCCATTAACAAGTTATCTTAATCATTTTGGGAATCGTCAAGCATCTTTGCAAGTGAATATTCAAGCAAAGTCAGAATTACTTGTTGATCAAACCAAGGATGAAGTTATTGGTTTATTACGAGTTATTCGTAACTTGAAACCGCAAGATGAAAATAATTTCGAATTATCGTCAAATGAAGAAATTATAGAAGAATTATCTGTTTTTTCAAATGGTATAAAAATATTTGCATTTTCGGTAAGTATCATTGCGCTAGTTGTTGCTGGGATTGGCATCATGAATATTATGTTAGTTTCTGTGACAGAGAGAATCAAAGAGATTGGGATTCGAAAAGCAATTGGCGCCACTAAAAGAGATATATTATTACAATTTTTACTTGAGGCAATATTTTTAAGTGAATTTGGTGGAATTGCAGGAATTATATTGGGCGTTGCTGGAGGAAATGCAGTCGCAAGCCTTTTTAATGTACCGGCTGTTGTTTCGCTAGAATGGGGATTCTTTGGTCTATTAGTTTGCTCAGTTATTGGTATCGGGTTTGGGATTTATCCTGCTTGGAAAGCAGCACAGATGGATCCAATAGAATCATTACGCTTTGAATAATAATTAAAAAGAAATTGGGTAATGTTTTTTTTAAAACCACTAATTTCCCGCTAGGTTAACAAAAACATTATATTCGATTTGGAGAGAAAATAATTACATGAAATTACTCATTTTGGTTGGCGCAATTCTTATAACTGTTGCATTAGTACTTTATACCAAAGCTATGTTTGGTATTCTTAAAACAAAGATTATAACAAAAAAACAACTCTTTGTTTTAAGTGTCGGATTCCTATCAGAAATCGTTGCTGTAGCTTGTATGGGAGCCGTTTCTACTAAATCAATATTTTCAGCTCATTCACTTTTAGGTTATGCCGGAGCTTTATTTATGTTAGCAGCCATTGTATGGGGGTGGAAAACTTCTTCAAATGATGATGAATGGGAAGCAACCATTTTGCAATATAATTTTTATCGATTCGTATATATATTTTGGGTGATATCTTATATCACAGGTGTGTATAGCGCAACATTGAGATAGAAGAGTGTAATAAATTATAACCTTAACTCTTTTCTTTATGGAATTATACAGGGTAAATTTTTTCATCGTTTTAATGAATATCCAATCGAAAACAAATGATTAATCGGAATAATTAATGATATTATTTACTTCTGATTCAAGGTTCCTACGGTAGTGCCTTATAAGGCTCTATGGGACCACTATCTCTTCAATAAAACATTTAGATCTCTCCCTTCTTTTCTCACGAGGTTTTCCCTATTATGACACCAACTAAACCTACTAAATATATTTTTGTCCTTGGAGGCGTCATGTCTGGGTTAGGAAAAGGAATTGCCGCTTCTTCTATAGGCTATTTATTAAAAAGTGCAGGTTTAAGAGTAACCATTTTAAAATTAGATCCTTATCTTAATGTGGATCCGGGAACGATGAACCCATATCAACATGGGGAAGTATTTGTATTGGATGATGGCTCTGAAACTGATTTGGATTTAGGGCATTATGAACGATTTATTGATGTAAATATGACTAAAAATAATAATGCTACCGCTGGTCAAATTTATAGCACTGTCTTAGAAAGAGAGCGAAAAGGCGAATACCTCGGGGAAACAGTTCAGGTGATTCCTCATGTTACAAATGAAATTATAAATCGAATTAAGGCCGTAAATAAACCCAAAAAATATGATATAGTTATTTGTGAAGTGGGCGGTACTGTGGGTGATATAGAAAGTTTACCTTTTATGGAAGCGATACGTCAATTGTCCTTAGAGTCTGGGTATCATAATCATATATTGGTGCATGTAACGTTATTACCATATATTAAAGCGAGTGGTGAACTCAAATCAAAGCCAACACAACATTCTGTTATGAAATTGAGAGAAATAGGATTATCACCTGATATCATTTTATGCCGCTCTGAGTATGCCGTTGAAAAATCCGTCAGGGAAAAAATCGCCCTATTTTGTAATGTTCGCGCAGATCATGTGATTGAAGGACGTGATGTAGAAAGTATTTATGAAGTACCATTAGTTCTCAATGAGCAAGGTGTCGGGGACATTATTAATGATAGGCTTCAGCTAGAAAAAAATACAGATGTAAGCCAATTAAAAGATTTTATATATCATTTTAAAAATCCTGAGCATGATGTGACTATTGCCATGTGCGGGAAATATACCGAACTCTGGGATGCCTATAAAAGTGTAACAGAATCTTTTATTCATGCGGGTGTTGAAAACAATGCTCGTGTTAATCTTAAATGGGTTCAAACAGAAAAAATTGTTGATGATATTAGTGCAGCTAAAGTTTTCAAAAAGGTCGATGGCATTCTTCTTCTCCCTGGGTTTGGATCAAGAGGTTCTGAAGGAAAAATTTTATCTTCCAAATATGCGCGCGAGAATAAGATACCATTTTTAGGAATTTGTCTAGGACTACAATGCGCTGTAATAGATTTTGCTAGACATGTTTGTGGTTTAGATAAAGCAAATTCAACAGAGTTTAATCCAAAAACGCCTCATCCTGTCATTGATTTAATGGAATCCCAACGTGCGATTAAAATAAAAGGCGGAACCATGCGATTAGGCGCCTATAATTGTGCCTTGAAAACAGGGACAAAAACATTTGCTACTTATCGTAAAAAAGTGGTTTCTGAAAGACATCGCCACCGATTTGAAGTGAATAATCGATATAAAGCACGACTAGAGAAAAAAGGTTTAATTTTTTCTGGCGAAAATCCGGAACTGGGCGTTGTTGAAACAATTGAATTGCCTAACCATCCTTGGTTTGTGGCAGGACAGTTTCATCCAGAGCTAAAAAGTCGTGTAAATCATGCCCATCCTTTATTTCGGAATTTTATTGGCGCAGCCGTAAAATTCGACCAATCTAAATAAGTTATTGTGAATGAACAGACAGTTACTCCTGTCTGAAAATGAATGAATCACCCTGCTGAAAAAATAAAAATGATCATTTCAGACGTTGATGGCGTATGGACAGACGGATCCATTTATCTCAATGGGAATGGAGATGAGTTTAAAAAATTCTCCGTTTTAGACGGGGCTGGCATTGCCGTTGCCCGAATGGCAGGCTTAAAAGTAGCCCTAATTTCAGGCCGTTTTTCCAAAGCAACAGAAGCGCGGGCATTAGAACTCAAAATTGAAGATGTGTATAATGGAACGTTGAATAAAATAATTCCTTATAACGCCCTCAAAGGAAAATATAATCTTGAAGATGATGAAATCGCTTTTGTTGGAGATGGCATGATTGATATTCCTGTTATGGAAAAAGTGGCTGCTCCTATCGCGGTGTCTAATGCATATCCGTTAGTTAAAGAAATTGCCGTTTATGTGACCGAAACCGCCGGAGGAGAAGGTGCATTTCGTGAAGCAGTTGATTGGATCCTTAAGGGACAGGACCGGTACGAATCAGTTTTAAAGAAATTGCGAGCTCATGTTGAATCGATGGATAACCTGGAATCGGGTCAATGAAAAGGTTAGGATTTGTTTTATGGTTATTCGTTTCCTGTAGTGCTCCAATCGAGATTGAAAATAGTGAAACGCGAGATGGTCGCCCGGATCAAGAGGGTTGGAATGTAACCATATATATGACGAATGAAGGGAGTATGACAGCCAAAATTCATGCGGGGCATTTGGAGAAATACCAGGAAAAAGAATTTGCTCTTTTGGATAGTGGCGTAGTGATTGATTTTTATGATAGTGATGAAAAACACATTTCCATTTTAAGCGCTCAAAGAGCAGAAGTGGATGAAAAATCAAATGATATGATTGCCATGGGTAATGTTATTGCCATTTCAGATAGTGGAATGACATTATATACCGATACTTTAACATGGAACTCTAAAAAGGAAATCATGTTTACGCAAGATTCAATTATGCTTACAACCCAGTACCAAGATACGCTCTATGGCGTGGGTTTTGAATCCGATTCTGATTTGGAAAATTGGAAAATATTAAAACCATCTGGTGTCACAAATAGAGAATTAAAAAATGACTAATCATAAAACACTGAGTGCAAAAAATTTATCTAAAAAATATGGAAACCGCTTGGTGGTTCGAAATGTCGATATTTCTGTTAATAAAGGAGAAATTGTTGGCTTGCTTGGACCGAATGGAGCAGGGAAAACCACATCCTTCTATATGATAACGGGTATGGTAAAGCCGACTACCGGTAAAATATTTTTAGATGATATAAATGTGACAGATGAGCCCATGTATAAACGTGCGAGAGCTGGTATCGGGTATTTAGCTCAGGAACCCTCCATATTTGGAAAACTTTCAGTAGAAGAAAATTTAAAGTTAGTTTTAGAAATGCGTGGTGATTTATCGACGAGCGAACAAAGGGATATGATGGAAACATTATTAGATGAATTATCTATTTCTCATTTAAGAAAATCTAAAGGCGGAACTCTATCAGGCGGAGAAAGAAGGCGTGTTGAAATAAGTCGCGCTTTAGCCATGGACCCAGATTTTATACTATTAGACGAACCATTTGCAGGTGTAGACCCCATTGCGGTTGAAGATATTCAATCCATCGTTCGCTCACTAAAGGAAAAAAATATTGGTGTTTTGATTACGGACCATAATGTGAGAGAAACATTATCCATCACAGATCGATCTTATCTTTTATTTGAAGGACAAGTTCTAAAAACTGGCACTTCTGAATCATTAGCCAACGATGAAGAAGCACGACGCCTTTATCTTGGTGAAAAATTTCGACTGGACTAATGGCCACTCATCTAAGACAAGTATTAGCCCAAAAGCAAAAGCTGTCTCCCACGCAGGTGCTGCAGGCAAAATTGCTCCAACTCAATTCCATAAACCTGGAACAGGCCATATTGGATGAATTAGAAATCAACCCACTTTTGGAACAAGTAGAAACAGATCTGCCTGAATCCAAAGATTCAGAGGATGAGTCGCCATTGGATGCATTGGATTTAGATCCAAAAGAAGTTTACGAAGATGATTTTTCGTATAACAAACAGGAAGAAAAAAAGTTTAGTCCATTACCTGATAAACATAGTTTTTTGGATGACATTATTTCCCAATTAGCGGATTCGGGTTTATCGGACTTCGACAAAGAAATTGCAGAAGAAATCATATGGAACGTGAATGATCGTGGATATTTAGATACAGACCTGATTCTTATTGCAGATCGATTTGGAAAAACTGATGAAGAGATTGAAGGTATTTTGAAAATAGTCCAAAGACTGGAGCCAAAAGGGTTAGGATCAAGAAATATCCAAGAATGTTTATTAATTCAATTGGAAGATGAAGAAGAATCTATTTCATGGACAATAGTCCGATATATGTTTGAAGATTTCATGCATAAACGGTACGAAAAAATTCAAAAGAAAATTAAATGTTCAGATGATGAACTCCATGAGGCCATTGAGCAGATTTCCCATTTAAACCCACGCCCAGGAGAAGGTTTGCAAGATCGATATCAAGTTGTCATCCCCGATCTCATTGTTAAAGAAGAAAACGATGGTTGGAGAATCACAACCAATGATGGAGGCATTCCTGAAGTTCGTGTCAATCAAACTTATGCCGGTACATTAGATCAAAAATCCATTTCTGCCGAAACAAAAAAATTCATGAAGGAAAAATTAGATTCTGCTACTTGGTTTGTAGATGCCATCAATCAAAGACGACGAACCATGCTAAATGTGATGAAAACAATCATTGAAAAACAGTCAGAATTTTTTAGCGGAAATATTAATTATTTGCGCCCGATGGTTTTGCAAGATATTGGCGATGCGATTAAGATGGATATATCCACCATTAGTCGATCAACTCGCGGTAAATTTGTGGATACTCCATACGGTGTTTTTGAATTGAAACATTTCTTTTCGGATGCTGTTGAGTTAAATGATGGACGTATTATTTCTAATTTTGTTATTAAAAAGGCATTAGAAAAGATCATATTGGCAGAAGATAAACAAAGTCCTTTAAGTGACGATGACTTGGGGAAAAAATTAAATGAAACAGGGTATAAAATGGCACGAAGAACCGTAGCAAAATATCGCGACCAATTAGGATATCCTGTGGCACGATTAAGAAAAGAATTTTAAAAGGAGAACTAAAAATGGCATATCGAAGAATCATAGTCGGGGACAGTGAAATTAAGGTCCCTGAAAAATTGTTAACTATGGGAGTAATTCCCATGATTTTAATCATTTTATTAGGGTGGCTTTCTACCGGTATTTATAAGGTTGGACCAGATGAGGTAGGCGTTGTAAGAACATTTGGGGAATTTACCCGTGTGGCACAACCGGGGTTGAATTATCATTTTCCCTATCCCATTGAATCAGTGGATACGCCTAAAGTCACGGAAGTGAAACGGATCGAAATTGGGTTTCGTTCTCTTGGGAATGGGCAATATCGTTCGGTGAACCAAGAAAGTTTGATGCTCACTGGAGATGAAAATATTGTGGATGCTGAAATGATTGTTCAATATAAAATTAAATCACCAGAAGCGTATTTATTTAATATTGTTAAACCAACCATGACGGTACGAGAAGCATCTGAAGCTAGCCTTAGAACGGTGGTAGGACGACATAAGATTGATGAATCCCTTACAAGCGGAAAATTGAAAATTCAGGAAGAAACAAAAGAATTATTGCAAGAAATATTAGATAAATATGGATCGGGAATTCAAGTAGTTGCAGTGCAATTACAAGATGTTTCTCCACCAGAGCAAGTTATTGGTGCTTTTAAAGATGTTGCATCTGCAAAAGAAGATAAAAATCGTATGATTAATCAAGCAGAAGGGTATCGAAATGATCTTATTCCAAAGGCACGTGGTGAAGCTGAAGCTAACATTCGCGATGCAGAGGGATTCAAAGAAGCTCGTATTAAAAGAGCAGAAGGAGATGTTGCAAAATTCAAATCCATGCTGAAGGAATATAGAAAAGCAAAAAGTATTACAAAAAAACGACTCTATTTAGAAACTATGGAAGAAATATTACCGGGGATTGAAAAAGTGATTGTTCCCGATGGAGATAACGGTAATGTTCTCAATCTACTAAATCTTAACCCATCGAAAGGGAAGAAATAATGAAAAAAAATATTTTACTATTCATCGTTGTTCTGGGAACGCTTTTTGCTTTTTCAACTGTTTTTATGGTGAATGAAACAGAAGAAGTTGTTATCCTTCAATTCGGAAAACCTGTCAGAACGATCACGGAGCCAGGTCTCAATTTTAAATTACCAGCCCCTTTTCAAACAGCATCAAGTTTTGATAATCGATTATTAGAATATGATGTGCCACCGGAAGAAGTGTTAAGTAAAGATAAAAAATCACTCATTGTGGATAATTATGTTCGGTTCCGTATTGTAGATCCATTGCTCTTTTTACAGACTGTTCAATCCGTTCCTATTGCTGTTACTCGATTAGATGATATTGTTTATTCAAAATTGCGTCAGGAATTAGGGACGCATGAAATGGCAGAAATCATTACAGAAAATCGTGATATGATTATGGAAATAGTGACACGAGAAAGCAATGAAGCGACCAATCCTTATGGGATAGAAGTCGTGGATGTGCGTATTAAACGTGTGGATTTACCTCAAGAAAATGAAAAATCCATTTATGCTCGCATGGAAGCAGAAAGGATGCGTCAAGCCAATAAGTTTCGATCAGAAGGCGAAGAAGAAGCTCAAAAAATACGTGCAACTACCGATCGAGATAAAGTGGTGGTTTTAGCAAATGCCTATAAAACGGCACAGGAAATCCGTGGAGAAGGAGAAGCGGTTGCTTTAGAAATCTATGCATCAGCCTTCTCTAAAGATCCCGATTTCTATGAATTTGCTCGAACATTAGAAACCTATCAAAAAGTGATTGATAAGAATACAACGTTGGTCCTTCCTTCAAATTCTAAATTATTCAAAACATTAACAGAATAAATATGCCCAAGCACTTTTTACACATAACTGATTATTCTAAAGATCAATTATGGGATATTCTTCAATTAGCAATAGAAATAAAAACTAAATTCAAAAAAAGAGAAGATTACAAGCCGTTTAGGAATCAATCGTTAGCCATGATTTTTGCAAATCCATCTGCAAGAACGAGGATTTCATTTGAAACGGGTTTTACCTGGATGGGTGGCCACGCTTTATATCTTGGTCCTAATGATATTGGTATTGGGAAAAGAGAAGCTGTGAAAGATATCGCTAGAGTTGTGTCCCGTTATAATGAAATGATTATGGCTCGTTTATTTTCACATGACCACATGATTGAATTAGCCGCATATTCTGATTCACCCGTGGTGAATGGCTTGACTGATTATAATCATCCTTGCCAAATAATGGCGGATGCACTCACTATTTTGGAGCATCGCGGAAATCTAGATGAATTAAAAGTAACGTATATGGGTGATGGAAATAATATAGTTCATTCATGGTTGCAATTAGCTAGCAAACTTCCGATGCATTTTGTCTGTTGCGGACCGGAAGGATTTGAACCGGATGATAAAACAGTCAAAATGGTGGAAGATAGCGGAATATCAACCTTTGAAATATCGCACAATCCTGCATCAGCTGTAGATGGAGCAGATGTCATTTATACAGATGTTTGGGCCTCCATGGGACAAAAAGATGAAGCGGAAGAACGAGAGAAATTATTTGCAGATTATCAAGTGAATGAAGCATTGATGGCTTCTACGGGGAAAGATACTTTATTCATGCATTGTTTACCGGCAGAACGGGGCAGAGAAGTGACGGATGAAGTGATGGAAGCTCCTTACTCCATTGTATTTGATGAAGCGGAAAATCGCATGCATGCCCAAAATGCTATAATGGTCAGTTTATTAAAATAAGGTAATTATTTTGTAACGTCCCAATGAATATCCATTGTATGGTATTGTGGTTTTGTGCCTCGCTTTATGGGAATAGTTAATTTATAAGATGTTGTTTGGCCGGGCTCTAAGGATGTATCGGATACAACACCTGTTTCATATTTTATTCTAGATCCTTTCACGAAGATGGAATCTGTTCCTGCAGATGAAGTTGTCTGCGTCCATAATTGCCCAATAACCCGAACAAAATCAGCTCTCACTTTTCCCGTATTTTTTACTTTTCCAGTAAAAATTTGTCTATCCGGATATTGATTTAACATAGGCTCTCCAACAAATTCAACATGAGGCGCCGGACGTTCTAACTCGTCCATTCGAATAACCATCTCTTTTTTCAACACAAGTTTTCCAATCTGAGTATCAATGGTTAAGGATGAATCGGACTCTAATAAAATATGTCCCATAATGACAGTACCATTTTGCAATTCAATTCGATGCTCATAATCAGGCACTTTAATCAAATTCAAAATATCTTCACTAATATTAGGCATTGTTTGTTTTTGCTCGAATGCAGTAACAACACTTTTTAATGAATCAATTTGATTCTGCATCGCTTCCAAATTCATTTTATATTCATAGAAGTATTGTCCCATTTGCAATTTTTCTGTGTCCGGCTCTTTACGAATAGGCGGAAGAATAACAATGGAATCTGGGTGTATAACATTCAGAGGATCAGAAGGCTTTTTTAGGTTGGATAGAAGTGATTGTTTCCCTTTTTCAGACGTAACAGAATTTGATTCGATTTTGATTTGACTTTCACCTTTAATGGGATTCGATATAATTCCACCTGTATCAATGGATGCTATTTCGGTGGACTCTTTTTCAGTTAAGTCATGTGTCAGAATTAAATCGATAGATAAATTTTCACCTGAAACGGCGATAGTTTGTGAAACATCCCCTAATGTTTTATGAGATGCGGATAAAGTATAATCGCCTGATGTAACTTTTTTAAATTTAAAATCTCCCTTTTTCCCTGTTTTACTATCTTTAATCTCTTCTCCATTTTCATCTAATAATAAGACGATTGCTTTTTTGACCCTTAATCCTTGTGAGTCCTGAACTGTCCCAGATATAGTGACTTTTTTCTCTTTAGCAAACATGAATGAAATGCTGAATAAAAGAATTAATATCCATCGAAAATTATTCATGAGCCCTCCGAGAAAATTGTGCCCTATACGCATATTCTCTGACTTGATTTGCATACCGATCCTCTTGACCAAGCGCAAAAATCATATCTAAAATATTGTCATATAAATCATAATTATTTTTATCCTTCAAAGCGGGCAGAATCATGGGAATAACATTTGGATCATCAAAGTTTGCCAAATTATCCACCGCTTTTTTACGAATTTTTAATGGGTAATCTTTATTCGTGGCAATTTCGATTACGGCTTTTTTTACTTCAGGGTCTTTAAATTCACCTAAAGCAATTAACATCGTATTTAATAAACTATAATATTCATTTTTTCCCATGTTATATGTATCGAGTAAAGAAAGAACTAAATTTTCTTCTTTGACCCCTTTCATGGTATTGAGAGCAAATTCGCGTACTTCCAAATTTGTATTTGGGTCACCCAGCAATTCAGCAAAAGCCCGAGCAACATCTTGGGGATTTTTCTTTCCTAGTATTTCGACAGCTTGATTACGAATTCCAATTTGAATTCTTGGATTTTTAGCAATTTCAGTCAACACAGGTATCACTTGGCTGTCTCCCAATGCACCCATGGTTTGTGTCAGCAACCGTTCCGTTCGAGCCATATTTGCTTGTGCGACATGGTATAAATCCAGTAAAGCTAATATTTGATCTTTAGTGCGAACACGATTCAAGTTTTCGACTAAAGTTATATGAATCGTATTGGTTCTTTCTTCCAAAATATGCATAGCCTTTATCATGGATTTTCCCGCTTTCGGATTTTCCTTGAATGCTGCAAGCATAGATATCGATTCTTTTAATAGAGTATAATCCACGGCACTGGTTGTGGCGACCATTTCAGCAATCGCATTTAAAGCTGTTGGATGATGTGTATTGGATAAAGTTTTTCCTGCTTCAATACGAAGCTCCATTTTTTCAGTGGGGTCTTCATATATTTTAATAAGAGCCATGAGTGCTTCATAATCTCCATCTTGATATTCATTCCGTAATTTTTCAATGCTTGCAAGAAAAAATTCTTCATCACCGTCGGGTTTCTTTTTAAAGAAACCTTTAATCGTTGCACATCCTTGAACAAATAGAAGCCCGGTTAAGAAAAAGGGAAGAAAGCGTTTCATTTTGGGTCCCAATTTTTCATTTCAAAGTTTTCTCCATCAAATACAGCATATCTAGGTGTTTTGAACCAATCACCTAAAACGGCCAGTTTTCCTTTATTTATCTCAATCATTTCGCCTAGATGATAGTGTCCTGAGACTATGTAATCAAAGCCGTTTTCTACTTTCAATTTTGCATAATCAATCAATTCATTTCTCACTTTATTTGTTAACATTTCATCCATATCATATTCCGGTCCACTTTTGGATACCCAGCGCGCAAATTGAAATCCAATCGTAGGATGAATCCATCGAAATAATCCAATGAATAGTTTACTTCGAATGATTTTCTTTAAAAAACGATATCCATAATCCCAAGATAATAAACCATCACCATGGGTGATATAAAATTTCTTCCCATTATTTTCGAATTCAAAATCACCAAAATGCGTATAAGTCATCAATTTATCTGTCATAAAATCCATAACCCAATAATCATGATTCCCAACGAGGAAATGGACATCTATTCCTTTTTCTCTTAATGCCCAAACTTTTGCATAAAGTTTAAAGTAAGTTTTAGGAATAACATCGGGATATTCATAATAAAAGTCAAATAAATCACCCACGAAAAAAACGGTTCCGCCTGTAGAAGCAATTTGATCTAATAATCCATACAACTTTTCGCGCCGATTTAACTCTTCATCGGAACGTGAAAGCATTAAATGTACATCAGAAATAAAATAGAGTGGACTTTGCACGATGAAGGAAATTACTCATCCAATATTATTTATGAAAAGATTATGTCTTATAGTTGAATCCTATTGAAATTTTAACTAATGTTAAGGAACAGGTGTCGCAGTTATGCGTACATATCATACAATGAAATTAAAAATTACACTTATTTTTCTACTTTTTTGGCAGTTTGCCTATGGTCAGTCTTTTGGCCAAAATAAGGTTCAATATCGGGAATTTGATTGGTCTTATATCCAATCTCCCAATTTTGATATTTATTTTTATGGCGAAGAACAGGAATTGGCGGAATTCACAGCCGATGTTGCTGAAGATGCTTATGAACAAATTTCAATCCATTTAAGATGGAATTTAAAAAAGCGCGTAACAATTCTAGTATATAATTCTCACAATGAATTTCAGCAAACGAATGTTGTTGGCACTTATATGCGAGAAGGGATTGGAGGTGTGACTGAATTATTTAAAAATAGAGTTATTTTTCCATTTGAAGGAGACTATGATCAATTTCGTCATGTGATACACCACGAATTAGTCCATGCCATGATTAATGACATGGTGTATGGTGGAAATATGCAAAGTATTATTTCTAACAAAACGAAGTTACGTATTCCCCTTTGGGTTAATGAAGGATTGGCTGAATTTTTATCGTCTAATTGGGAAACAAAAGCGGACATGACTCTTCGCGATATTGCTATTCATGAACGTATCCCAACGATTAATGATTTAAACTATTATATGGCCTATAAAGGTGGGCAATCTGTTTGGCGATTTATTACAGGAAAATATGGACGTGAAAAAGTGGGTGAAATCTTTAAAGCTATGAAGCAGACTCAGAGTGCGGAAAAAGGTTTTGAAAGAGCCATTGGTATGAAATGGGAAGATTTAACGACCCAATGGCATAAATATTTGAAGAAAAAATATTGGCCTGATATTGCTGATCGAACACCATTGGAGGATATGGCGAAGAGTTTAACAGACCATAAAAAAGACCATAATTATTATAATGTTTCTCCAGCCTTATCGCCAGATGGAAGTAAAGTTGCGGTTTTATCGGACCATAATGGTCATTTCAACATTCGTTTATTGGATGCATTAACAGGGGAAGAGATCCGAACCATTGTTAAGGGGAGCCGATCAGTCAATTTTGAAGAATTAAAATGGTTGCACCCAGGAATCACTTGGTCACCGGATAGTCGGGAAATTGCATTTGCTGCAAAAGCGGGTCGAGGCGATGTCATTCATATTGTGGATGCCAAAACGGGGAAAACAAAAAATATCCCTATTGATTTAGATGGCGTTTTTTCAGCATCTTGGAGTCCTACTGGAGATAAAATAGCTTTTGTTGGGAATAAGGGGAATGCAAGTGATATTTATTTATTAAATATTGATGAAAAAAGTTATTCACCCTTAACAAATGATCCGTTTTCTGACTCTAACCCATCTTGGAATATGGATGGGTCTCGAATTGCATTTGTTTCAGATCGTGGGACGAATGTAGATGGAAATTATGAAGGTAAAATGTCGGAACATGATTATACTCAAAGTGACATATATATTGTAAATATCCAGTCTAAGCAAATCCAACAAGTGACTGACACACCCCATAAGGAAGACTATCCAGTGTGGGCAAACACACAGAATTGCCTTTTTTACACTTCCGATGAAAAGGGTGTCTGGAATCTATGGCGAAAAAATCTTGATGATATTTCTTCAAATCCTTATCCAATTTCAAATGTATTAACGGGATTACAACAATTATCTCTTTCAGTAGATGATGAATTAATGATTTTTTCTGGGTATGCTGGAGCAGGTTGGGATATTTATAGTTTATCAAAACCACTTGAGTTAACCATGGTCCCAGTTTTAGAAACTCAATTCATAAAAAATCGTGACATTGCCAATGAATCTATCGCTGACCTTCGAATGAATAAGCGTAAAAAAGTAGAAGACACAAGTGGCGATTATTCGAGGTGGATATTTGCCCCACATTATGAAACATATAATGGTTCCATTGCTGGAAATAACTCTCTTGATAGTAAAGAAATTACCGTTGAAGATTCCATCGTTAATGGGCAACATATTCCTCATGCATATAAAACAAGATTCACATTGGACATGATTGCAGGAAACTTGAGTATTAGTAATGTTTTTGGCGCAACTGGGATGACTTATTTTTCCTTTAGTGATATTTTGGGTGATCATCAATTGGCCTTTGGTACAGAAATGGTTTTAACCCTAGAAAACAGTGATTATATGTTTTATTACGGGTACTTGAAAAATAAAACGGATTATCATTTTTATGCTTCTCAAACAGCTAATTTCTTTTCAGTTGGCTATACAGCTATTGGCCGATTACGTAATTATGGCGCTACCGGTTTTTTATCTCATCCCTTCAGTCGGTACCAGAGAGTTGATTTTGGATTATCTTTACAAAAAGTAACCTATTCCATAATGGAACAAGTTGTTGTCGATGTGGGCGGGCAATACCAATATCAATATGAAACAGTTTCTGAAGAAGGCTTTTCTACGGTTATGCCGTCATTAAGTTGGGTGTTTGATAATTCTACCATGGGATATACTGGGCCTATTGATGGTTTTCGGCAAAATGTAAGTTTAACCCTAAGCCCTGGATGGGGATCTGATAAAATCCAATTCCAAACATTTAAGTGGGATTCACGAAAATACTTTCTCTTGGGTCGCGATTATACTTTAGCGGGGCGTTTTTATTTTGGAGGCAGTTTTGGTAAAAATGCACAGAAGTTTTTTATGGGAGGAATTCCATACTTAATTGGAGGGCACGGAGAAACAGATGGCGAAGAAGATTTAGGGACTTGGCGTGATGTAATTTTAGACACGACAAATCAATCTTTACTTTATGATATCTATTTTACCGAATATGTCTTTCCCATTCGTGGAGCAAGATATGCTGAGAGATTTGGTAAAAATGCATTATTAATGAATTTTGAGATTCGTTTTCCATTTATTAATTATCTTGCTCTCGGATTCCCATTAAAAATGGTGTTTGGCAATATTCGTGGTCATGCATTCGTTGACGTGGGTGCTGCTTGGGATGATCCAGAAGAATTTACAAATGGTGATTTATTAAAAAATAAATATGGCCAATCGTCACCAGATACCATGACTCCATGGGTTACAACTTTCGGAGTAGGAACAAAAATAAATCTAGGCTATTTCTTATTAAGAATTGATGCGGCTTGGGATGTTAATGAAAATTCTTATTCAAAACCTCAATGGTATTTTTCTCTCGGTCCTGATTGGTAAAACTTGATTCCATTCTTTCAATGGGGCAATTTCCCGTCCCGTCATGGCTAAAATAAAATCTAAAATCCATTATCTCTGCTCAGATTGCGGAGACGATTTCCCAAAATGGCATGGGCAATGTCCATCCTGCAAAGAGTGGGGTACTTTAACTGAATTTAAAGTTTCTGGAAAAGGAACTTCGTTGAAGAAAAAAGGAGTTATAAAAGAATCGAGATCACTCACAGAAGTTCTAGCTGGAAATCCGGGTGAACGATTTATGACAGGAATGGGTGAAATGGACCGTGTTCTAGGCGGAGGACTTTTATCCGGTTCCCTTATTTTATTGGGAGGAAATCCTGGAGTTGGGAAATCCACTTTAGCATTACAAATGGGTCATAATGGAATAAAAATACTGTACATCACAGCTGAAGAAAGTGAAGACCAAGTTGCGATCAGAGCAAAAAGGTTGGGAATCAAATCCGACCAATTACATTTATCTGGTGAGAATGAAATCCAAGCAATTGAAACGCATATTTCTACCGTGAATCCTCAATTAGTCGTCGTGGATTCTATACAAACCATTTTTAATGAAGATTTAGATTCTATAGCCGGGTCTGTGAGTCAAATAAGAGAATGCGGCCAACAATTATTATCCATTTCAAAACAGAAAAATGTGGCCATTTTGATCATTGGTCATGTGACTAAAGAAGGGACGATAGCCGGTCCTAAAATGTTAGAGCATATGGTGGACACAGTATTGTATTTGGAAGGGGATGATCGGCACGATCATCGCATTTTAAGGTCAGTTAAAAATCGATTTGGCCCGACACATGAAGTCGGTATTTTTCAAATGGAGTCCGATGGACTTTCAGAAGTCAACAATCCATCAGAATTGTTTTTAGCTGAAAGAAGTGAAAATATACCCGGGACATCTATATTCCCATCATTGGAAGGGACTCGCCCTATCTTAGTTGAAGTTCAGGCGCTCGTATCTAACGCAAATTATGGAACACCTCAAAGAAATGTGAATGGATTTGATTATAAAAGATTATCTATGTTATTAGCTGTTTTAGAAAAAAGAATGAAAAACCCCATGGGGACAAAAGATGTATTTGTGAATTTAGTTGGCGGACTTCGGGTAGATGATCCTGCCGCAGATTTATCTATTCTTTGTTCTGTTGCTTCGAGTGCGCGAGATGAATCCATACAGGATGGAATGATTATTATTGGTGAAGTAGGTCTCGCAGGTGAAATTCGATCTGTGGGTCAAATCGAAAAACGATTGCAAGAAGCTTCTGCGTTGGGATTTACTGAGGCGGTTATTCCAAATGGTAACCATAATGAAAAAACCAAAAAAATTAAAATGAAACTTCACCCAGTACGCACTGTTCAGGATGTATTTAGCCTTATTTTCCATTAAATGAAATTCACGATAAAAGCAACGGATTCAAAGATTTCTGCTAGAACAGGCATTCTTGAAACAGATCATGGGATCATTGAAACACCTGTCTTTATGCCTGTTGGAACTGTTGGAGCCGTCAAAACTATGACGCCAGATGAATTAACAGCTGTAGGATCCACTATTATTTTAGGGAATACCTATCATTTATATTTACGTCCTGGAACGGATATTGTGAATCAAGGAGGTGGCTTACATTCCTTTATTAATTGGGGTGGCGCCATGTTAACCGACAGTGGGGGTTTTCAAGTTTTTTCCTTAGCGCAATTAAATAAAATTAATGACCATGGCGTCGAATTCCGTTCTCATTTAAATGGAAGCAAACATTTGTTTACACCAGAAAAATCTATGGAAATCCAACAATTATTGGGCGCTGATATTGTAATGGCTTTTGATCAATGTCCACCTGGAGATGCCGATGATGAAATAGTCATTCAAGCGGTTAAAAGAACAACAGCTTGGATGGAACGATGCAAAACGTATATGGATTCACATCCAGCCCTTTACGACTGGGAGCAAACAGTTTTCCCAATTGTGCAAGGTGCAATTAATCCAGAATACCGAAAAAGAAGTGCAGAAGAATTAATCCCTTACTCCACATGTGGAATGGCTATTGGTGGTTTGGCTGTGGGCGAAGAAAAAAATGCTATGCTGGAAACAATTGATTTATGCGATAGCCTTTTGCCCAAAGATCAACCTCGATACCTTATGGGAGTAGGTCGACCTTCAGATTTAGTAAAAGCGGTTCGAATGGGCGTTGATATGTTTGATTGTGTTATGCCGACACGAAATGGACGAAATGGGCAATTATTTACTTCAACCGGTGTTATAAATATTCGAAATGAAAAGTATAAAGACGATTTTTCTCCTGTGGATGAAAATAGTACAATATCATTTGGGACAGATTTTACGAAAGCATATCTCCGACATTTAATAAAAGTAAATGAAATATTGGGGCTTCGGATGGCTTCATATATCAATATTGCTTATTATCAAAATCTCATGAAACAAATGCGAGACGAAATTAATGCGGGTACATTTGATTCGTGGTCACGCCAATGGTTAAGTGATATGGAGCATGAGGGGCGAATGTAATGCCAGAAGCTGTGATTCGTGTGGTGGATGCCTATGTTTTTAAAAAGTGTGAGAATAGTGTTCAATATCTTTTATTAAAAAGAGCTAAAACGAAAATATATGAACATTTATGGCAAGGAGTTGCAGGAAAAATTGAACCGGGTGAAAAGGCTTGGGAAGCGGCCATCCGCGAACTAAAAGAGGAAACGGGGTTTATCCCTAAAAGCTTATTTGTAGCTGACCATGTGAGTCGATTTTATGAAGTGTATGGGGATCGTGTAAATTTAATTCCTGTTTTTGGGATTGAAGTACCGGATTTACCTGTACAACTTTCTGGAGAGCATTCTGAATTTGAATGGATGTCATTCAATGATGCCTTAAATCGGCTAGTTTGGCGTGGACAAAAACAAGGTTTAACCGTTGTCAATGAAATGATAACAAAAAATGACGATCGAATGCGATGGTCAAAAATGGAAATAGAGGAGAAGATATGATGTTAAATGTTGGTGATAAAGCACCCGAGTTTTCATTATCTGATGGAAATGGGAATATTGTTTCATTGAGTGATTTTGATGGGCAAAAAGTTTTATTGTGGTTTTATCCAAAAGCCAGTACACCTGGATGAATGGTTGAAGGTCAAGGATTCCGGGATGAATTCAAACAATTTAAAGAGAAAAATATTGCTATTATTGGTATGAGTGCTGATTCTGTAAAACGACAAAAGAATTTTGGAGATAAACAAGCATTTCAATATCCATTATTAAGTGACGAAGATCATAAAACGATTGAAGCATATGGTGCGTGGGGATTGAAAAAGTTATACGGTAGGGAATATGAAGGCATTTTTCGGTATTCCTATTTAATTGACGAAAATGGAAACATTGAAAAAGTTTACCCAAAAGTAAAAACTAAAACACATGCGTTAGATGTATTATCTGATTTAAACGAATAAATATATTTTTATTATCGTATGGATTTGTCATCAATATTATAATGGGTAAAAACAATTTTTTATTTCAGATAAAACTTTTGCAAAGTCAAAATAATTAAAATATATATTTTATAGAGATATTTGTTTGTTGCTTTTTATAAACAGTCATATAATTTCTTGCCATGATAAAAATATAAAAAAGTCATTAGATATGACTTTATTATTACGGGATGATGGTATTAATGTAGTCAATCATGCTGCGTTAGATAAGAGAGTAGGTTTTTAAAGCAATAAGATAACAAAAGGAAATAATCATGAAAACGATCAAAAAAATAAGTGGATTAATTGCGGTTATGTTAATAAGCATTATGATATTTCAAGTAAATACGAGCACAGCTGATTCTCGTGTAGAGTTTGAGCAATATTTGCAAAACCATCCGTTTAATAAACGTGAAAAATTAACCAAGGCAGAATGGAAAGAACGGTTGCCTAAAAAAGATAGACCCGATTTAGCTTGGGAACAGGATTTTTTAATGACTCTTGATCCAGCAACAAAGACCGTTCCTAAAGAAAGATTATTTGAGGCCTATCAGTACGCAGAAGAATTACGAGCAACTATGCCAGTTTCACGTAACGCAAATTGGACTGAACATGGGCCAGACAATGTTGGCGGACGATCACGTGCTATTATGTTTGATCCCAATGATGCGACAAATAAAAAATTCTGGGCTGGATCTGTTTCGGGCGGTTTATGGTACACAAATGATATAACTGAAAACTCTCCTTCATGGGTAAGTGTTGATGGTTTTTGGGTAAATATTGCTATTTCCACTATTGCGTATGACCCTTCAAATACACAAATATTTTATGCCGGAACGGGAGAAGGCTGGGGCAATGGAGGTGCTGTTAAAGGATCTGGAATATTCAAAACAGAAGATGGTGGAAATACGTGGTTTCAATTAGCCAGTACAATTTCTACTGATGCATTTGATTTTGTCCAAAAAATTGTGGTTGATGCTAATGGAAATGTATTTGCAGCTACCCGGCCGGGATATTGGTGGGGTAATAATGGTGGAATTTATAAATCAGAAGATGGTGGAAATAGTTGGACCCAAGTATTAACTGGGAGTACACAATATCCCAAAGGAGCAGATTTAGAAATTGCTACAGATGGGTCAATTTATGCATCATTAGGGATTCATTCTTCAGATGGTCTTTATAAAAGTACAGATAATGGAAATAATTGGACTCCATTAAATTCAGGAGGCTTTCCAAGCGGTGGCCATAGAATTGAAATAGCCTGTGCACCATCAGATGCTAATGTATTATATGCACTTTGCGCAGATGCTGGAAGTGGGAATATGGAAGCAATTGTTCGTTCTGACGATGCAGGTGCAACTTGGACAACACTCACTATCCCATTAAATGAAGATGGTAACCATTTTACTCGTGGACAATCTTGGTATGATTTAATTTCAATTGTAGATCCTGTCGATGCACAGACTGTGTATATTGGTGGAATAGATTTACATAAAACAACGGATGGTGGGGCAACTTGGAATATGGTTTCTCATTGGTATGGGGGTTTTGATTTGCCTGAAGTCCATGCAGATCAACATGCGATAGCATTTCGTCCAGGTGATTCACAATATGTGGTTTTTGGAAATGATGGAGGTATTTACGTTTCTGATGATGGTGGTTCTAGTTATAATCATAGAAACTCTGGATATAATGTTACTCAATTTTATTCTGTTGCTATGCATCCTTCTGATGATGAAAATTATTATCTTTCAGGAGCTCAAGACAATGGGACACAACAATTTGTAAATGCAAGTGGTGTGGTTTCCACAACGGAAGTTTCAGGAGGAGATGGCGCTTTTTGTTTTATTGACCAAAATAATCCAGATTATCAAATTTCATCCTATATTTATAATAATTATTATTTAAGTACGGATGGAGGTGCCGAATTTTGGGGAATAACAAATTCACAAAGTGGACGTTTTATTAATCCATGTGATTATGATAATAATGCAAATATTTTATATTCTGCAATTGATGCAGATTCTATTTGGGCTATTTCAATTCCACAAGATGGCAGTGACATTACAGCGGCCTCAATTGGCATTGGCTTGGGAGATTTAGCTTCTCATTTCAGAGTATCTGATTTTGCAGATAACACCTTATTTATTGGGACTGGAAGTGGGCGGGTGTTTAAGATGATTGAATCAACAGCTTCTAATCCGACTATTACAGAAATAACGGGTTCCTCGTTCCCCACAGCTTATGTCTCGTGCATCGAGTTGGGAGAATCAGAAGATCAAATATTGGTTACCTTCTCAAACTATGGCGTTTCATCTATCTGGGAATCTTTAGACGGTGGAACAAGTTGGATAGAAAAAGAAGGGAATCTACCCGACATGCCTGTTCGTTGGGCATTATATAATCCAACCAATAGAAATGAAGTTTTGCTCGCAACTGAATTAGGGGTATGGAATTCGATTAATTTTAGTGACTCATCACCTAATTGGCTTCCATCAAATACAGGATTAGCAAATGTTCGAACCGATATGTTTCAAATTCGGGAAGATAATTTGATTGCAGCAGCAACCCACGGAAGAGGCTTATTTACAAGTGATGGTTTTCAAAAAACGCCTATAGCCTCGTTAAGTACGGACGCTATTTCGGTAAGTATGGGTCTTGATGAAAGCATCGAAGAATCATTTACAATCTCAAATATTGGTGAAGATGGTTCTGTGCTAAGTTATCAAATCGTTCTAGATTTTTATAATTTACTAGCTGATACACTCTTTTTTGAAAATTTTGATGGTGAAGGTATTCCTGAAGGATGGACTTCATCGTCAAATGCAGTTGGCTGGCAGTTCGGGACAACATCAGGTACCTACTTTAACCCTCCACCCTATGATGGTAATTATGCTTATACCAATGATGACGCGAATGGTAACGGGAGTGATGGCAGCGTTGATTATTTAATCATGCCATTATTAGATTTGACAAATGCAGGGTCTGCAACGTTGAAATTTTCATCTTATCTTCCTCCGGAACAGTTTAATATAGTACAAGCAGGAAATGTTGAAGTATCTACAAATGCAGTTGATTGGACACTATTACATACGGTGTTAAATGGATCTAACTGGTCAAATATCGAAATCGATTTATCAAGTTTAGTTGGCGAATCAGTGTATGTCCGATTTCATTCTGACGATAATGACGCTTGGGCTTATGGCTGGGCGATAGATAATGTCCTTATTGAGACTACACAAGCGTGGCTATCTGTTAGTCCTTCATCAGGCGCCTTAGATGCAAATGTTCCCGAAACGATTGTTGCTTCATTTAATTCAGCAGGATTGTCTGAGATTATTTATACAGCAAATTTATCTGTGGTACATAATACTGGAATAGATACCATAGCAATCACAATGGATTTATCGGAGACAGTCAGTATTGCTGGAGATATTTCAATTCCAACTACATTTGCGTTGCATCAAAATTACCCAAATCCATTTAATCCCATTACTACATTGAGTTACGAATTACCAAAACGGGCATTCGTAAATATTACAATTTATGATATGCTTGGGAAAAAGGTAAAAACCTTGATAAATCAATCTCAAGGAGCAGGATATAAAACCTTAAAATGGAATGCTACAAATGATTACGGTAAACCTGTAAGTGCTGGAATGTATGTTTATACCATTCAAGCAGGAGATTATAATCATAAAAGGAAGATGACTCTTTTAAAATAAAAGATTATTCATTTGATATAATGCCTGATCAACCATCAATTGGGTGTTTGATCAGGCATTAAAAGTTATATTATTGTCAGTATAATGTTTTACTTATTACTCCGGCATGGTTTAGTCGTATGATTATTAGGATTTCACCCATTTTTAATGACCCCTCCCCGAACTTGTTTCGGGAGAAACACAAAGGGGTGTAAAATTACGGTTAATTGCCGCCGGAGTAATACTAATTAAACCTGACAAACGAAACTGCAGCCGTCCATTCTTTTTGCTCAGGGGAATGAACCAGACCTAGAATAAATCTGTTAGCAAATGTTGCTCCTATATGGAAGGATGTATAAGTTACCTTTACATCATCAAATGAAAAGGTTATTGGATTAAAAACAGGTGTTGTTTCTTCTGTAAAATAAATGCCAATTGTTGGGGTACTCACTGGATGGAATTCAAAGTCAATCCATTGGGTAATGGCACGAGCCGTACGGAAGCCAACTGTATTCAGTTGGAAAGGTGTTATCGAAATCTTTTGATCGAGGGCAACATAAAGCAGTGAAACATTTGCATACCGATGATCATCTGTAATTGACATTAACTGTTTTTGCCGAAGTTCAGCATTTTCACGTAACGCAATACTCCCTATAAATATGCCATGTGTCATGCCAAGGACCGCGGGGCGTATAAATAAATTTTTCTTACCAAAAAAAAGTCCACCTATTTGAAATGTGTAATTTTTCTTGTCTCTTTGAACAAAAATACCACTAGGGACGCCATCAGCTTCCCAAGAAGCCCATCTTCCAACCACAGTTGTATTTATATCTTGTTCAAATTCAATTCCGCGTATTTTTCCTATGAAAGCAAATGTGTTAAATGGTCCACCAATCATGGCTCCTGCGCCAGAAAAGGATCCTGAATTTGATCTATCTTGCCGTGTCCCGGCTATTCCGATAATACCGAATTTATACATATCAAGTTTTCCAGCAGTATAAAGAGACTGGGTTTGTTCTTTCTCCATCATTCGAACTTCATTTAATGTATGCCCATTAAATGACTCAAATCCTACACGAAACCAATATCCCTTTTTTGGCCTATAAGTAGCACGGCTCATAAATGTCAGATTCGTTTTAAGTGAATCTTTGATTGCATCGACTGTTCCACCGATTTGAAGTTGAAACATTTTTTTATTTTTTAAAGGAAACCAAACACCGCCACCCGTTAATTGGGTTACTCGAAATTCATTTCGATTATTCCATCCATTATCCATTAATCGGAAAAATAGAGTTTTATTAAAATTATTCATTTGATAATAATTGATAGAAGAAATGGCTTCACCATCATCTTGAATGATTGAAACTTGTGTTTCCGAAGATGGAAAACTGTCTTCCCCTTTAATCAAAGATGAAAGAAGGATTACAGAGGTAAGTATGTGAAAAATTAAACGTATCATGAAGGATAGAATATAATAAGATATAGATGTCTTATAATATAAAAAAATGGTTTTGGGGGAACGCGTAAAATAGTGCTTTTGTTAAGCGTAGTGAATTAATAATCTGGCGAATAATAGTCGCCTGCCTGTTCGTAGCGGATCGCAGACAGGTAAGTTATTTTGATTTTCTTACCTTGCGTATCCCCAGCACCTTTTTATTCCCCCATTGTGGGGGATGTAGGGGGGGGCTCAATAAATGGGCAAAGGGGGATTGATGGGGGTTATCAATAATGAAAGAAAATTAAAAATACGATTAATCCTCGCCACCGTAATAGCTTAATTCTTATAGGTTAAAATCATGGAATTATTTTTAAAAATACTTTCATTTTCATTTTCCTTTAAATAACCCATCATAATAGAATGTCCATCGATAGACAAATGATTTGGCTCATGATTAATGTTTGTCATATGTATAGGTTCTTTACCAAAGGAAAGTGCGCACGTATTTTCAGGGCAAATCAATATAGAAGTATCACCCATAGACGAATAAGAAGTTAAATCATGGCAGAAAGTATAAGATTGTTTTGTGAACTGTCCTTTTTGACCTAAAATAATTTCCGGACTATTTGAAGTGTATAAACAAGCGGCATAAAAGGGCAGTAGTGTTTGAAAAATAAGCCATTCCATGGAATGGGCTTTTAAATCGGTATATATTTTTTCTCCACCTGATAATTTCATACCTTGTTGAATGCCATTCGTATTGACTAAAAGATTATAATGACTTAATTGAATTACTTTTTTATTATCCATAAAAAGGACAGCTTCATCCCTAAGGTTTGGTTTGTGCTTTGGGATGTAAGTGGGTTCAAATTCAGAAATAATTGAGAAAAGATCAATATCGTTGGGAATAATATTTTTACCATAAATGGATTTTAGGGATGAATCATTTGGCGATTCATTTGCTATAACAATTGTGGCGCCCAAATACCAAATACCGAAAGCAATTATTTCGCTAAAGGGAAAGGCTAATGGAGGCAAGAATAGGCGGTCTTTGGATTTTAAACCTAAGCTCTCTAACCAATGAGCTGTTTGTTGAACTTTTTCAAAAAATAGTTTATTTGTTATTCCCAGAGAATCATAAACAACAAGATTTGCGTGTTTAACATTTTGACCTTCAATGAGAGCGCTGGTATTTGGATAAGGAACCATATATTCAATCGGTTCAACATTTCCTAAACATTGGGCTTGATATATTCTATTTTGTAAATCTTGATTCATTTTGTCACTCAAAGGAGATTGTTGAAATAAGTTCCAACATTATTAATGGTTTTTCGCAGGAGAATTTATAAATACATTTCATTGGTTAGGCAGTGAAATGAACCTCCGGCGTACCGATAATAAGTGAGGGGTGAAACAAAGCGCTCGACACCCAAGGATATGATTAATTCTTCAACTCCCGGTGTTAAAAAAGGTGCGCTATTTAACATTACACCTGGCCCAATCAATGTATTGACAGCATAATTTCCAAGTTCCTTGCCTTCACCCGAAGCATCCACAGGATCTATATCGATACATTGTATATCTAATTCACGTATATGATTAATACTTTCAGAGTGAATCATTTTTTTTGAAAGAATACACGCAACCAATTCACTCTCTGAATTAATAACTGGACTAAATACAGTGTCTAAATGATACCCTTCCGATTGAATCAAACAATAAAAGTCGGGCTTAACGATAGACCTAACAAAATCGTGCCCTTCTTTACTGGATCGAGATAGTCCACCAAAGTAATAGGTTCCATTCTGAGTCTCCAATAAAAACACTTCCCCGAACTCTAGAAATGCGTTATCAGGAAGGTGTATAATCTCTTTCTTAAAAATTTTCTGCATTGTTTCAGCGTGGGAATCTGCTTCAATTTGTCTATCGATGGCGCTAAACCGAGCTTTAATCCAATAATCTTTATAGAATAGGCCTGAATCTCTCACAAAAACAGCATCGTGATGTAAAGAATTAGGTTGATTTAATTTCTCAGGAAAAGGGAGTAAATGTACCGTAAATCCAGCTTTTTTAATTGTTCGAATAAAATGTTCGAATTCTTGTTTTAATTTTATTTGGTTGGGAATAATATTATGCTCATTTGCGTAAACAGTTGCATAATTCAAACTGTTTTCGGATTGCCCTTTGTGAATAGGATATCCGTTATACCAACACCCCTTTATTGCTCCGTTTTCAGGTGGCAAATCAATTAGTATAATTTCATTCATCAAATGAGTTTATTTTTTTCTTTCGATCTCAAATCGATCCGTTGTGCGAACATAGCCATTTGCGCCGGCAAGACGGCCAATTGGTTTAAGTGCATCCAAATCGATACGGCCATTTTCATATAACTGTTCATCCACATGAAAAAGAATAATTGTCCCTAAAACCAGAGCACCGCTTCCAGGGCTTCCATCCCCAATTTCAATAATCTGGTTTAACTCGCACTCGAAGGTGATTTTAGATTCGCCCACCCGCATTGATTGAATCTTTTCACATGGAATTGGTGTAAGCCCGGATGGGGCAAACTCACTTACATCGGGTGGAAATTCTATCGCAGTTTTCACCATTTCTGCAGCAAAAGATTCACTGACAATATTTAGTGCAAAAACGCCCGTGTCTTGGATATTCTTAAGCGTGTCCTTGATATTTCCATCGGTCCCGCGACGTACAGGACAGAATGAAATTGTTGGCGGATTTGAGCACACTCCATTGAAAAATGAGAAAGGCGCTAAATTATCAATCCCATCTTTGGATTGGGTAGAAACAAACGCAATGGGGCGAGGAACGATTGACCCAATCATGAGTTTATAATTATCCTTAAAGGACTGCTGTTTAGGATCAATAATCATGATTCTTTCCATGAGTAGGGGTAATTAATATCATCAATTTCATCCAAAATTTCCGCATATTGAAGTGGAGAAAAAGAGTCAATCATGACTGCGAGTTCAATGGTTTCTTTCTTCCCAAGAGATGCTTCAATTTTTCCCGGTTGCGGACCATGGGGTAATCCCATCGGGTGAACTGTCATTGATTCCGGTTCGATGCCTTTTCGGCTCATAAAATTTCCCTTCACATAATATAATACTTCATCCGAATCCACATTACTGTGAGCATAAGGTGCGGGAATGGCGTCATCATGATAATCGTAAAGCCGGGGAACAAATGAACAAATTACAAAACCAGGAGATTGAAATGTTTGATGAATGGGTGGCGGTAAATGCACTTTTCCTGTGATGGGCATGAAATCATTAATATTGAAAATCCATGGAAAGTAAAATCCATCCCATCCCACTAAGTCAAATGGATGGTGTTCATAAGAATACGTTTGGTATCCACCTTGAAGACGAACAAGTACATCAACAGGATTATTATGGCTCTTCGGTTCCGCGAAATTAGGTGTACGGACATCTCTTTCACAAAATGGAGCATCTTCCATAAGTTGCCCAAATCGATTTCGATAGCGATTGGGTGTTTCAACGGGTCCCGATGATTCCACTACTAACATGTGTATGGGATCTTTAATGATTAATTGCCAAATAGCTCCGCGTGGAATGACGACATAATCTCCATGTTTAACGTCCATATTCCCAAAATTGGAGCAGAATTGACCTGTTCCTGATTGTATAAATAATACTTCATCATAATGTCCATTTCGATATAATACATCCATAGATTGATCTACATGAGCTTTATGAATAAACATATCCTGATTAAATAAGAGTGGAATTCGAGCAGAAATAGCATCTCCTGAAGATTGCAATTGATGGGTTCTGAAATGGCGATTTCTATGAGTATCTTTCAACGGTTTAATATCAAATGGAATCCAATCCCCAACAGCTGTTACTGTCGTAGGGGGATTATGATGATATACATTAGAATAAATGGAACTGAAGCCTTCCCGGCTAATCAATTCTTCCCAATATAAAGAATGATTCGTATCTCTAAATTGAATATGGCGTTTTTCTGGAACGGTACCGCGTTTTTGGTAAAATGGCATTATCTCTCTCTTCTTCCTGTTATGTAAAGATTTTCAAACCGATCCAATAAAGCTTTCTTTAAAGTCGCATTTTGGAGATGTTGAATAAGCGAATTTACATCTATGTATTTATCAATTGTTTTCTTGTTTTGGATCATGCGTTCGAGAGCTTTATCAAATAAATAATTTCCTCCCGACACTTTATTTAATTCATAATTCTGGGGCGAAACTGCTAACATAATAAATGGTTTTAAATAGGATCGGTCACCCGATTCTCCAATGCGCATCCAGCTATGCTCCCAAATATGATGCGCCTTGGGGTAATCTTGTTGATTGAAAGCTTCAATCCCAAGATAAAATTCATCCATTTCATTTTCACCTTTTGATTTCACAGATTGATGCGGATGAACTCCGATATTATTAAGATTATTTGATGATGTTTTTTTCATTTTTTTGATTTATCCAAAATACCTCTTTTAATTTGTAATCGAGGTTTCCTGAAATTTAATATTAGCACAGTTTATAACTATAGGTGTTAAATCATTTCATTTATTATTCATTTTCATCTGTGGAAGGAATTATTGAATTGTATTTTCGAGTGTACCGAGTCCTTCAATTTTCATTTTAACTGAGTCACCTTTTTTGAGCCACCCATTCGTATTCTCTGGACCAAGTTCTAAGATACAGCCCGTTCCAACCGTTCCGGAGCCAATATAATCTCCGGCAAATAGTTTTGTATTTTGGCTTGCACGTTCAATCATATTGGAAAATGAATGGTACATATCAGATGTTTGTCCATCAGAATATAATTCTCCATTAATGTGACATGTCATTTTAAGATTCAATTGTCCATCATTATTAAGCAATTCATCTGGTGTTACCATATAGGGCCCAAAACTCGTTGCGAAATCTTTCCCTTTAGCCGGACCGAGATTTAGGCGCATTTCTTCTCTTTGGAAATCGCGTGCCGACCAATCATTGCAAATGGTGTACCCTCCAATATAAGTATGCGCATTATCACTGGAAATATTTTTCCCGCCTTTGGCGATGATGGCTGCAATTTCTAATTCATAGTCTAATTCTTGGCATGGTTCTGGGTATGGAATATTCTCTAAATGGCCAAATAAAGCTGTTGGGTTTGAAAAGTAGAATACAGGCACTTTATACCAAAGTGGATCTATCTCCAGTCCCCGGTTTTTTCTGGCTGTTTTGACATGCTGTTCAAATGCATAATAATCTCGAAATGTTCTTGGATCAGGTACTGGTGGCAAAAATTGAACCGAATCTAAAGAAACAGCAATAGATTTCTCATGGGCGGAATAAGTATGTATAAGTGAGTCGGGTAAAGAATGCTCTAACTTTTTTAAGCTTTCAAATGAATCATCCCAATTTTCCAGTGCCCTTTTTAAGGATGTAGGAATGGACAAAAATTCTTGATTTCCTTGGGAATCATTTATAAAAATTGCCGCATACAAAATATCAACAACATAATTGTCACGTATAAACCCGAATCGGGGTTCTGTACCTACAATCCGTGTATAGGTCACAAATTTCATTTAGAGATTTCCTCGTTTTTCCTGTTCGATTTCGATGGACTCAAATAAGGCTTGAAAATTTCCTTGACCAAATCCACGTGACCCTTTTCGCTGAATAATTTCATAAAAAAGTGTTGGGCGGTCTTCAACGGGCTTCGAAAATAATTGTAATAAATAGCCTTCTTCATCTCTATCCACTAAAATGCCCAATTCTTTTAATGGCATTAAAGCCTCATCAATTGAGCCAACGCGTTCTGAGAGTTCATCGTAATACGAATCAGGAACATATAGAAAATCCACACCATTATTTCGGAGAGCCGTAATTGTTTTAATAATATCATCCGTGAGTAAGGCTATATGTTGAACTCCCGGTCCTTCATTAAAATCTAGGTATTCTTCAATTTGCGATTTTTTTAATCCTGAAGCCGGTTCGTTTATGGGGAATTTTACTTTCCAGTTTTTGGACCGCATGACACGACTTTTTAAGGCTGAAAATTGGGTTGATATATCGTTTTCATCGAATACAACAAAATTGGTGAATCCGAAAATGTCTTCATAGAAATCACGCCATTCATTCATTTCCCCTTCTTCCACATTTCCAACAATATGATCGATGAGTAGAAGTCCAGGGTCTTCTGAGTTTACAGTAGGTAAGTCCAAAGGAATATAGCCTGGAGCCCATAATCCATTATAAGCTTTTCGCTCCACAAATGAATGAATGGTATCACCATACGTTTTAATGGCGGATTTTCGATAAATCCCATTTTCATCTTCCCAGTCTTTGGAAGGGTGAACCGACTCAGCGCCTCGACTCACGCATGAGTCATGAGCTGTCTGGTCGCACTCTACTTTAAACGCAATATCCCGAACGCCGTCTCCATGTTTAGCCAACCAATCAGTTGCTGGATGATTAGACGTTAAAGGTGTCGTTATAACAAAATAGATTTGATTCTGTTTTAAAACATAACTGACTCGGTCTTTTTGTCCTGTCTCAGGCCCGGCATAAGCATAAGGTTGCATACCAAAGGCTGTGCGATAATAATGCACTGCTTGTTTCGCATTTCCCACATAGAATTCAATATGATCGAGTTCGGTAATGGGGAAATATTCTTTACCTGTCCATTCTGTTGTAATGATTGCCATTTAATTTTCCTTTGAAATTTCTTTTAATTTTTTAATTATTCCACGATTCTGTTCCATGGTTCCAACACTGATTCGTATTGCATCTGGCCATCCAAATGCATTCAATTGCCGAACGATATAACCTTGTCTAAATAATTTTTCTGTTATGAGTTTGGCTCCTTCTTCAGAATCCCAGAGTGTAGTAATGAAATTAGTCGCAGATGGTACCGTTTTAATATTCATCATAGAGAGATTCTTTTCTAAAAAGGAAATGCCATCTTGAGTTACTTTTAATGTATTCTCTAAATGGCTCTGATCCATTAATGCACCTAACCCAGCTGCTTGAGCTGGGAGAGATGGCTCGAACGGGACTTTCACTTTAATAAGATTTTCAATTAAATTTTTGTGAGCAAGGCCATAACCGATTCGTGCGCCAGCTAATCCATACGCCTTTGAGAAAGTTCGTAGTGTAATCACATTGTCATATCGATATGTCATGGAATCGGGGTAGTCTGGTTTATCTTTAGCAAATTCGTAATATGCTACATCCAAAATAATGAGACATCTTTCTGGAACGTGTGTATAAAACTCATCAAATTCGGATCGAGTGATATAGGTACCCATGGGATTGTCTGGGTTTGCTAAATATATTATTTTCGTATAATCTGTTATCTTTTCACCGATGGCTTTTAAATCGTATCGATAGTTTTTCATTGGAAGCCAATGAGCTTTTCGTCCAGAAGCGTTTGCCAAGACTTTGAACCCAATAAAACTGTTTTTAGCCGAAATGAGTTCATCATCCGTAAGCAAAAATGTTCGCATTATCGTGGACATAACCCCTTCAGAACCTGCGCCTAAAATAACATTATCAATCGTCACATTATATTTTTTAGCTAAAGCATCCCTTAAATGATATCCAGATGCTTCTGGGTAATAATGCATATTCTTCATCACAGAATTCATTGCATCTATGGCTTTTGGAGACGGACCTAGTGGGTTTTCATTTGATGCCATTTTAACAAATGACTCTAACCCTAATTCTCTGCGAGCTTGATCTACGGATTTCCCAGCTTTATAGGCTGTGAGCTGCTTGATATATGACGGAACTAACGCCATCAGGATACGGCTAGTTTTGATTCTTGTTTAAAGGTAGATAACACGACAGACGTTTTCATATTTTGGACATTGGGAAGAGCTGATAGTTGATGTAGAATAAATTCTTCATAACTTGGAATATCTTTTGTTGCAACTCGTAAAAGAAAATCAGCTTCGCCTGTAATATGGTGGCATTCTAAAATTTCGGGTAATTCACTGATTGCATTAAAAAAACTTTCGACAGGTGTTTCTCCATGTCTAGCTAACTTTACTTCAACAAAAGTAAAACACGTATATCCTGCTTTTTGCGGATTTAATAAAGCAATATATTTATCAATTAAGCCACTGCTTTCTAACTTTTTTACTCGCTCCAATGTGCTCGAGGGCGATAAGGAAACGCGTTTGGCTAGCTCTGCATTTGTAATGCGACAATTGGATTGTAACTCATCCAATAATAGTCTGTCTATTTCATCAATAATCATATATAAATTCTTAAAAAAGGTTAATTAGCAAAAGAAAATATGGAAAACATACCAAAATACCAAATTATATACTGCATGTCTTCTTTTGTTATATTAAAATTAGAATTAGGGAGATAATGGTTTATTTATGAATAAACTTGGGCCCATTATGAGCCATTATTTATGAAAATTGAAGGTCCATTAATTCCAGCGCGATTCGTTTCGCGTCCTAATCGATTTATCACTATTGTAGAAGTTGATGGAAAAAGTGTTGTTAGTCATTTACCTGACCCGGGTCGATTAAAAGAAATTCTTATCCCTGGAGTGGAATTGTTGGTTCGACCCGCACCCAAAAACGCCCATAGGAAGACTAAATATTCTACAGTTATGGCTCAAAAAGATGGGCAATGGGTGTCACTTGTTTCAGCTTTACCTAATCAATTCGTTAAAGAAGCGTTAATGAAGGATGAGTTGCCCATGTTTAATGATTTTACATTTATTCGTCCTGAAATTACTAAAGGTAAGCATCGTTTTGATTTCCTACTTGAATCTCCTAGTGGATCTCCATTTTTCCTTGAGGTCAAATCAGTGACATTTGTTAATAATGGTTTAGCACAATTCCCGGATGCTGTTACTGCTCGTGGAACTAGACATGCAATTGCCTTATCAAATATTGCTAAAAGTGATGGACCAGATGAAGCTGGGATTTTGTTTGTATGTCAGCGACCAGATGCAGACCGATTTAGCCCAATGTGGGAAAGAGACCCTGTATTTAGCAAGGCATTATTGGAAGCAAAAAAGTCCGGAGTCACCCTTTGGTGTATAACGACGCATGTTTCAAAAACACATATGCAATATTATCGGGAGATTCCATTAAATTTAGCGCCTTTATGATGCTACTTGATCTAAGATAATTGGAGTATTCATTGTATTCCTTTTTTAAGAAGAGCCCTTTTTTAATCTTCATTGGAATCTCACTTTGGTTCTGGGTGAGTTGCGCGGCGGTTAAACAACCTCCAGGTGGTCCTAAGGATATTCAACCACCAGAACTTTTATTTACTCATCCTATGAGCGGTGCTACCCATTATTCAGGTGGTGAAATTGAGTTAATATTTAATGAATATATAGATGAAAAAAGTATCGCATCTGCATTCAACATTTACCCTCAACTTTCAAAAAAACCGGATATTTCCTATAAGGGAAAGAAAATTATTATACATATTCCGGATTCGTTAAATAGAAATCAAACTTATATATTGTCCTTGAATCGTAATTTGAAAGATGAACATGGTGTACCCATTCCAGAAAATATACAAATCGCTTTTAGTACGGGCGCATTTATAGATCAGGGGGAAATATCCGGTCGCGTGTTTGATGATGGCGATGTTTCAATTCATCTTTGGCGAATAAGAGAGACAGATGAAAAACCGTTTTTTGAAAAATTACCTGATTATATCACCGATGCAAGCGATGAAGGGTATTATCAGTTTCAATATTTATCGCCAGGAAATTATCAAGCAATGGCTGTCAAGCGTTCAACAGCAGGAATGATGTTAATTCCTGATCGAATGGCATATGGCTTTCCTTGGGTAAATCAGGTCCATATTGATTCTGCCTCTATACAATCTAACATCAATATGATTATTGAACAGCAGGCCCATCCCATCCGTTTACTTAGAAGTGAATGGACTGACCTTTCATGGGGGAAAGCAATTTTTAACCAAAATATAACCGATTGGGTAAACATGCTATCTCTCACAATTATGAACGGGGATTCGCTTGTACCCATCTTGAGAGCATCCTCTCATAAAATGGATTCATCAGAAATAATTCTAATTCCAAAAAGTAACTTGAATTCAGACCATACATATTTGTTAAATATTCCAAGTGTGATGCGTGGCAATGATATTTTGGTAGATTCAAGTAAAGTCCGTTTTTCTACGCCAACTCAATTGGATACAACTTACCTAAAATGGGTTGATCAAAAAGCGACTATGACTTTTGCCCCAGACCCTGATTCGATTTTATCCGTGATACTTCCTTTTTCACGGCCCATTAGCCTAAATAAAGATTCCTTATCATTATCCATCCAATTGTCAGATTCAATTCCAGTGGAATATGAATTAAATATTATGGATGAAATGCAATTATCTATTTCACCCCTCGTCAAATGGGAACAAGAAAAAATATATAAACTCCAATTAAACCCAATTGGAATAATCCCAATATCGGGTAAATCGATGATTGATTCTTTATTAGAGTTACAGATTCAGACAACGCGCTACGAACCCACGGGTCGATTAATATTATCTGTAAAACGGGGATCCATCCAAAATATAAAATCCGTATTAATGTCTGCGGAAAAATCGCAATATATTTTAACAAAAAGTGTAAATTCCAATGCTCTATTTGACTATGTAAAAGTACCGGAAGGACGTTACCGGTTAATGTTTTTTTCAGATATGAATCAAAATAACAAAATTGATGCTGGCCGCGCGGAACCATTCCAAACGGGCGAGTGGTTTACGTTCTATCCTGACACGATTGACATTCGTGCAAATTGGGATTTGGAATTAAAAACAATCTATTTGGAGACTAAACCATAAAATGTATGCTGTAATATTAGCTGGAGGGAGTGGGACACGATTTTGGCCATTAAGTCGATCCAATAGGCCTAAACAATTACTATCCATTGTTGGAGACACGTCTATGCTTCAAATGACCGTCGATCGGTTGAAGAAAATCAAAAAAATCAAAGACATTTATATTATAACTAGAGCTGACTTAAAGAAAACCATCCAAAAAGAAGTTACAGGCATTAAACCCAAAAATATTTTTACTGAACCTGAAGGAAAAAACACAGCTCCTGCAATTGCATTGATGGCTTTGCATATTGAAAAGAAAGATCCAGATGCTGTGATGGGAATATTCCCAGCGGATCACTTAATTGTAGGTCATCAAAAATTTCAAAAAGCTGTTAATCATTCGATTCATCTTGCGAGGAAAAATCATTCTTTAGTTACGATCGGGATACAGCCAACATTCCCTTCAACCGCTTATGGCTACATTCAATTCAGCGAAAAAAGCGAAGAAGACCATATAGATGGGTATCATGTAGTCACTTTTGCTGAAAAGCCACACCAAGATTTAGCTAACAGATTTGTTGATAGTGGTGACTTTTTGTGGAATGCGGGTATTTTTATTTGGAAAGTGAGTACCTTTTTTAACGGTCTCCAAATTCATATGCCTGACTTAAATGAACATATGGGGCTTATTCGAGATAGAATCAAAAAGAAAGAATCATTTGATGATATTTGGAGCTTGATTTCACCCGAATCTATAGACTATGGTTTATTGGAGAAGGCCAAAGACATTTTTGTCATAAAAGCAGAATTTGATTGGAATGATCTAGGATCTTGGAATGCTGTTTATGAATATTTTTCTAAATCAAAAACCGAGAATGTTGTTCGTGGTTTAGGGGCAGTACAAGAGGGTAATAATAATCTTATATTAAGTAAAAATAAATTTACAGCTGTCATTGGGGTAGATAATTTAGTTGTTATTAATACAGACGATGCGACCCTAGTTGTTCCAAAAGATCAAGTCGAAAAAGTAAAAGATTTAGTTGCTTGGCTAAAAAAACATAACCATGAAGATTTAGTCTAATGAAAAAAGTTAAACTGCTTGAAGAATTTGAATCATTGGGTGAAAGGCTCGGTGTAAAAATAGTAAAAGGTAAAGGGAACTTCGTTGGAGGTACTTGCCATATCAATGAAGAAAAAGTGATTGTAATCAATAAAACTAAACCTGTTGAACAAAGACTCAGAGTCTTAGCGTTGAGTTTTTTGGAATGGGATTTAGAAGGTATGTTTGTGATGCCGGCATTACGAGCATATATTGATGATATAAATACTTTAAACCTTTAAAATGCTTGAATAAAATAAAAGGTGTGATTACAATTCCACCCTTTTTTTACGGTAACCATCTAGATAAAAAGAGATATTAAAATGAAAAAATATAGTTCATCTGATATTAGGAATTTTGCCATTGTTGGTCATGGAACCACAGGGAAAACAACGCTAGCAGAAGCGATGCTTGTTTGTGGGAAAGAAATAAATCGAATGGGAACAGTTGAAGCTGGGAATACAGTTTCCGACTTTAGTCCAGGAGAAAAAGATAGACAAATATCTATCCATGCGGTGCCACTTCATATGGAATGGCAAGGAACAAAATTTAACATGATTGATGCTCCCGGATATTCAGACTTTATTGGTGAAACGACGGGAAGTTTGGCCGTTGTAGATATGGCGGTGGTGGTTGTTCATGCTGTAAATGGTGTTGAAGTGGGTACAGAAATGATGTGGGATATTGCGAATAAATATAGAATCCCAAAAGTGCTAGTTGTTAATGGATTAGACAGAGAACACACTCATTTTGACGAAGCGTTAGCCAAGGCAAAAGAGCGATTTGGAAATAATGTATTTCCAATGCAGCTTCCGGTAAATGCGGGACCGGGATTTAACCAAGTGGTAGATGTTCTAAGAAGTGAACTCATTACTTATAAAGACGATGGTTCTGGTGAATATATAGAAGGTGAACTCCCAGCTGATTTAAAAGAAAAAGTTGAAGAACTCCATGGAGAACTTATTGAATATGTAGCTGAATCGGATGATTCATTATTAGAAAAGTTTTTTGATGAAGGTAGCTTAACAGAAGAAGAAATGAGAAGTGGCATCCATCACGCAATTCAAAATCAAGTATTCATACCTATGCTTTGTACTGCAGCGGATAGGAATATAGGCGTTGCTCGTCTTTGTGATTTTATTGGAAAATATGGTTCATCTCCTGTGGATAGAAAAATAGTTCATGGGACAGATCAATCTGGGAATGATATTGAAATATCATTAGATGGAAAAAATACCGTTCTTCAAGTTTTTAAAACGATGGCAGATTCACATGTGGGTGAATTATCCTTATTTCGCGTCTATGCTGGAACCGTTTCTATGGGCGATGATCTATATAATACTGCTCGAAATAAGACTGAACGATTTGGGCAATTATCTATCCTAAATGGGAAAAACCGCACACAAGTTGAATCCTTATCTGCTGGTGATATTGGTGCCGTTGTAAAATTAAAAGACACACATACGGGTAATACGTTATGTAACCCAAGTAAAAAAGTGAGCTTACCTGAAATTGAAATGCCCAACCCAAATATTCATGCTGCTATTGTTTCTAAACAAGGTGATGAAGAGAAATTGGCGATTGGTCTTTCTACACTTCATGAAGAAGATCCAACATTCGTGTATCGAGTGGATGGTGAAGTGCATCAAACGATTATTTCGGGGCAAGGTGAATTACACCTTCGAGTGAGTACCGATCGTTTGAAAAATAGATTCAATATTGAACTTCAGCTTATTGAGCCAAAAGTCCCATATAGAGAAACTATTTTAAAGAAGGCAGAATCTAAATATCGGCATAAAAAACAATCCGGTGGTGCGGGTCAGTTTGCAGAAGTATGGATGAGAATAGAGCCAAAGCAGCGAGGGGAAGGTGTCGAATTTACCCATTCATTAGTTGGGCAAAATGTAGATCGTGTCTTTGTCCCATCTGTTGAAAAAGGTGTTAATACTGCATGTACGGATGGCATTATAGCCGGATGTAAAGTTGTGGATGTAAAAGTAAATTTCTATGATGGAAAAATGCACCCTGTGGATTCTAAAGATATTGCTTTTCAAACAGCGGGTAAACATGCTTTTAGAGAAGCTTTTTTGAATGCAAGGCCTTGTTTACTTGAACCGATCATGGATATTGAAGTCAAAGTACCTGAGGATTTTATGGGCGACATTATGGGCGATATTTCTGGTAAACGTGGGAAAATTATGGGCATGGATGCGGATGGATCTTTCCAAATTATTAAAGCTCAAGTTCCACAGGCTGAATTATATCATTATGCCACAACTGTACGTTCATTAACTGGCGGTCGAGGACTTCATAAAGAATCATTCAGTCATTATGAAAAAATGCCTAAGGAATACGAAAATAAAGTCATTGCATCACAAAAAGAAAAAGATGATGAATGATTAAATCGTATAACTTTTGTTTTAAATATTATGGATAGACTTTGGGCCCCATGGCGAATGGAGTATATCCGTTCACCTAAAGAAAAAGGGTGTGTGTTTTGTGACAAGCCAGCAAAAAATGATGATCGTTCATCTCTTATTTTGGCTCGTGGTAAATATTCATATGTGTTAATGAATTTGTATCCTTATAATAATGCGCATTTAATGGTGACTCCCTTTAACCATGAGAGTAATACGCAATCCTTACCATCAGAAACCCTAAATGAAGTTATGTGGTTTTCGGACAAAACTATGGAAATATTAAAGGAGAAACTTTCAGCAGAAGGATTTAATTTCGGGGCTAATATTGGATCAGCAGGGGGTGCGGGGATTGAAGAACATATTCATTTTCACATTGTGCCAAGATGGTCTGGAGATACAAATTTTATGCCTGTCTTAGGACAAACCAAAGTACAGGTTTCAGGTTTACAGGAAACATATGATTTACTGAAACCTGCATTTAATCAATTAATGGAGACACAGTAATGGAACTTAGTTTTGCGAGAACATGGCTGCCCTACATTTATCTTTATGGTGTTGGGGGCATTATATTTTTAGCGGGTATGTTTATCATTTTTAAATCAAAATCGATAAATATAATGAGACCTCGCCATAAAAAATGGTTTGGTGTTTTGATATTTGGATTCCTATGGTATATGTTTTTACACGGGTTTTCAATTTTAGCCGCATTAAAAATTTAGGAGAGGAATAATGGAACAAGTATCATCAACATTTTGGATAATCATCTTTGGTTATTTTATACTTATACTCGGATTTGGGTCATATTTTGCAAGGTATAATAAAACCACCAATGATTTTTTCTTCTCTGGTCGACGGTTTTCTTGGTGGCTTATTGCAATGTCAATTGTGGCAACAGGCGTGGGTTCACATTCATTCTTAAAATACTCAGCTAAAGCGTATGAGCATGGATTTTCATCGACCATGACATATATGAATGATTGGTTCTTCATCCCTTTTTTCTTGTTCGGGTGGCTGCCAATTGTTTACTATACAAAAATAAAATCAATTCCAGATTATTTTGAAAAACGATTTGGACCTGGTGTTAGAAAATTGGCTACTTTTGCCATTTTGGGTTATATGATTGGTTACATTGCCATCGGATTTTTGACCATGGGAAAAACGCTACAGCCCATTTTAGGTTGGGATATTTATACCATTGTGGGTGTTGTCGCAGTAATTGCGGGTATTTATATTACGTTTGGCGGTCAAACAGCCGTGATATTTACAGATTTAGCACAAGGATTTATTCTCATTTTTGCCGGGACACTTATTTTCGTTTTAGGTATTAATTATGTTGGAGGATTTTCTATTTTTTGGAGTTCATTGACACCGGAGTTTAAATTACCGCTGGCCCATTTTAATCAACCATCGAATTTTAATTTCACGGGTATATTTTGGCAGGATGGCGTGGCGGGTTCAGTCGGGTTTTTATTTATGAATCAAGGCTTAATCATGCGATTTATGGCGACGAAATCTGTAAATGAAGGACGAAAAGCCGCTGTATTTAATATTCTGTTTTTACTTCCGATTTCAACAGTCGTTGTCTCAAATGCCGGTTGGGTTGGGAAATCCATATCTGTGTTAACGCCTGAAAAATGGGATGCTACCGTCAAACTTGACCATGTATTTACTCAAGTTGCGAGTTTGATTACGACTTCTGAAGTCGTTTTTGCCTTCATCATTGCCGCGGTTGCAGCCGCATTGATGTCCACCGTTGATACCCTGGTTAACGCGGTAGCTGCTGTGGTTGTTAATGATGTTTACAAACCTATCGTTAAAGACAGAGATGATAAACATTACCTCAAAGTCGCTATGATTGTATCTGCCGGTGCGACTGCTTTAGGGGCTATTAGTGTTGTCTTCTTTAATAACTTCCCAACACTTTATGAAGCCCATGGGTTCTTTCATTCAACCATGACGCCTCCATTAGTTGTGGCCATTTTCCTTGGTATATTTTGGAAAAGATATACAACAGAAGCTGCGGTTGCGACTTTTATCGGTGGTGCTTTTTTAATGTGGTTAGGGAATAAATATCCTGAAATTATGATTGCACCCTTTGACCATGGAATCGCCATGGATCCAGAACATCCTTATTCTTATATCCGTGCATTATATAACACGCTAGTTTGTTTGAGTGTGGGTGTGGTTGTCTCCTTATTTACCACTCCAAAAACAGAAGCTGAAATGGATGGGATTACGGTGTGGTCTCTTGATAGAGCCCGTGAAAAGTTTAAAGGAAGCATGCCCAATGATAGAGAAGGTGGAAAACCTATTACGTCGTGGAAAATTGTTGATGGACAAGATGAACTCGTTCGTTTTTCACAAAAAGAGATGGACTTTATGGCCGCTGAAGTGGGTGATTTAGTCTATATATCTGACAGTCGCGGATGGTTAGGTGGATTAAAATCGTGCCACTCCGTTTATGGGAAAGCTCATGATGAAGAAGGTATGGTCTATCTATCTGCTAAATTAGCTGATTCAGCTATGTTCGTAGAAGGAAAAATGGTTAAATCTGAGAAAGAAATGTAACTTTGATAGGCAGGAAAAGTCTTTTAAATTCCCGGGCTTTTTTAAACAAGGTTTTATTAAAAAGACATATTCCGGAGTAGCTCAGTTGGTAGAGCAGGTGACTGTTAATCACTTTGTCGGGGGTTCGAGTCCCTCCTCCGGAGCAAAAAAAAAGGGCATGTCAACATGCCCTTTTTTATAATTATAATAATTAATTCTACTTCCTTCGTTGTTTTCCTTTGTTAGAATCGCTCCGACGTTTTTTTCGAGACCTTTTCCATCCATCTCGTTTTCCTCTATTTTTCTTCTTATAGGATTTATTTTTTGACGATGATTTAAAGGCGGGTTTTTCTTTGGAAACTTCCACTGAAACAGGCGTTCCTTCATAATTCATCCCATTCATTCCCTTGAGAAGGTTGGCTGTTTCTCTGTCATCAACTTCAAAGAAAGAAAATTTCTTCATTATTTCTATTCGACCAATTTCAACGGAACCAGATTTTAATGCTTGATTAATAAGTCCAATTAATTTCACAGGTTCAAGATTATTGTTACTTCCTAGATTAATAAAAAAATTAGTATGTGAAGTATGACTACGTTTATCTTTTTTATTACTTTTATTCTTTTTCCTATCCGATCTATGGTCAGAAACGTTTATGTCGCGAGCATTTTTATAGTAAGAGAGAAAACGATTAAATTCAGCCGATACAAAATGTTTGATTAATTGTTCCCGATCAAGCCAATCAAGTTTTTCATAAATTGCAGGTAAGAAAGGTTCAATTTGCTTTTCATCTACATGGACTTTTTCAATTTTATCAATAAGGGCATATAGTTGCTTTTGGCATATATCTTTTCCGCTTGGTACAAGTTCTTTTGTAAATGATATGCTTGAAATTCGTTCAATTTCTTTGATTTTTCTCATATCACGCGTATGAATAATTGCAATAGAAATACCACTTTTTCCTGCGCGGCCCGTACGCCCACTTCGATGAACATAAATTTCAGAATCGTCAGGCAAATTAAAATTAATAACATGTGTTAAATCATCTACATCCAACCCGCGAGCAGCGACATCCGTAGCCACCAACATATGGAGTTTACCTTTACGGAACCGTCCCATGACTTCATCCCGTTGAGCTTGGGATAAATCACCATGAATCGCATCAGCATTATAACCGTCATGCATTAACTTATTGGCAATTTCTTTTGTTTCACGTCGGGTTCGGCAAAACGTAATTCCATAAATATTTGGGTTCATATCTGCAATTCGTTTCAATACGGCATAACGATCTTTGGCCTGAACCATATAATAAATATGTTTCACATTATCAGCACCCATATTGACTCGAGCGACAGCAATTTGGACTGGATCATTCATATACTGTTTTGTAATTGAAACGATCCTTTTTGACATGGTTGCTGAGAAAAGTAATGTATTTTTATCGGATGGTGTATTAGAAAGGATAGCGTCTAAATCGTCTTTAAAACCCATTGAAAGCATTTCATCCGCTTCATCTAAGATTAACCGACGAACATTCCCGATAATTAACTTTTTTCTTTTTATTAAATCTTTTGTTCGACCGGGAGTACCAACAACAATATGCGCGCCTTTTTTTAAAGCTCTTATTTGAGTATCCATACTCGCGCCACCGTAGATAGCAACAACATTGAGCCCTTTTATATACTTTGCATACTTTGTTAAATCTTTTGTTATTTGAACACACAATTCACGTGTAGGACATAAGACCAATGTTTGAGTGTCTTTCTGATTGATATGGGTTAATTCGATGGATGGTAATCCAAACGCAGCTGTTTTTCCTGTCCCAGTTTGAGCTGTGGCGATAATGTCACCTTTCTCAGATAATAGATGGGGAATAGTTTGTGCTTGAATAGGGGTTGGAGTCTCGAAGCCCATTTCTGTAATAGCTTTTAGGATGGGTTCTGATAAAGTTGTATCGTTGAATGTATTCATTTCTTTTTGTGTTAATTAGGGGCGAGAAGATAGTATTGATAAAAATAAGGAAAGAGAGTAAAAAATTTTATTTTTAGTATCAAACGAGACAGCAAATAGGCAGAAAGCTAAAATAATTTTCTGAACTCATGTAATGCTAGACGTGTGCACATGTCGGCTGTCTGTGCTAAATCAAGACCACTATACCAGTAATGATGAGACCAAACAAGTTTCCCTGTATATGGTTCGTGCAATTTTAACATTAGACCAACACGTGCTCGAATATATTCTAAACGACTTCCTTTTTGGACATTTCCACTATGTGTTGTTGTGGATGTAGATATATCAGTTTGGGATGATTCTTTTTCACCTCCATCCGTGGATTGCGAAACAGTCGTTTCTGTATATCCTTTATCTTCGTTATAATAAGGAATAACCATGACTTCTTTATCCGTATAATCGGAAATAATACAGGTGAAATGAAGTGTATTTAATCCATCACCAACAACTATTTCTGTCCCACCATTTTTATTTTCTATAACATCATAGCCTAATTTCATAAAAGAATGCGTCATACTATTTTTGATAATTTCACCCGATCCTGAGAAATGTTTATAATCATGGATAGGTTGTAAGTGAATAGAGCCGACATGTGTAAAAGGGTAAGACTCATCTAATGCAGGTGCTTGCCAACATCCCAAAAAAAATGGGATAAGAAGAAGAAGTTTCTTCATTTTAATTGCTTAAGCAACTGAATATGATTATTCGCTTCTAAAATTAAAGAATTATTATTCGATAGTCGTTTGCATTCTTCCCAAGCTTGAAGGGCATTTTGGTCGTCATTCAAAGACTCATATAACATGCCTTTTAACTGAAAGAGTTCTGGGTTTGTTGGGTCATTACTTATCACAATCGCTAGATGTGAAAGTGCATTTTTGAAATTTCCATTATCCATGGATTGAAAAGTCTTATCTAAAGCGGATGATTGTGAAAAAATCAATGAAGAGAGAAAGACAATTAGAAACATATTTTTCATGAGAAATGCCTAAACTTGTTTAATCTGTTGGTTGATAGCTCTTAAAATATCTCTACGACTAATTTGGCCAACCAGTTTTCCTTCTTGAATAACAGGGTAACGTCTAAATCGCGTTTCCATAAACTTCTTTGCTACGTCTGCCAAACTCATATCACAGTCAACCGTTATTAGGTCTGTCGTCATATAATCAGATACATGGCCGCTCGGATTGTTATAATAGGTAGATTCAAATAAGGTGCTTAAACAATCTTTTTCAGATAACATTCCCACCAATGCTCCTGACTCATCAACAACAGGTGCGCCTGAAATTTTATTCTTAAGTAAGGTAGAAATCGCGAATTCCATTTGAGTGTCTGGTTGAAATAAAATCAATTCCTTTGACATAAAATCTTTTGCGGTAAATTTTGTTTCCATGTTTTTACTCCGGCCTTTTGTTAAACTTACTAATTAATATTACGGATGGTTAGCTATTTTGTTTCATTCCTGAAATTATTCAAATAATATATTTTCTTGCTCCAATAATGATTTAGCTCTGGATTGGTAATATATATTTTCAGGAATTAATTCTGTTAGGATTGATGATTCAAATTGAAGCACTTTTTGAAGAACATCATGAAATTGTTCACGGTTTCCTGCTTTTTGATGGTAAAATTCTGCTAAATAAACTTGAGACCCAAGGTAATTAGGGAAGGCAGAAATAGCTTGGTCGAAATATGATTTAGATTGTGACAATTCAATGCCAGGAATCCGAGTATAGAATGCGCCAAAAAATCGATAAGGCCCTCCATAGAAATAGCTTGGCTCCAATGAAATGATCCGATGCATTATAACTTCGAGTAATTCCCGTTTATTTAATCGTTCCAAAATGGGTTTGGTATTTAAGTATCGAGCTTCATTTACAGCCCACCAAAACATTCCTGGGACCCATTCAATGGGCGCTTCGGATAATAAAGACAGCCATTTAAAGGCACTATCTCCTGGGGACTCATTAAAGTGAGTTTGGAAATTGGGTTGGTTTTTTATGGCAGAAATAGCCACATGATAGCCTTGATAAAATAAACTATCTTTTACGGATGGGTCATCTTCAATAAACATAGCTTGGAAATACAATGCTTGGCTTACACGGGCTGATAAAGCGGGGTCAGTTGGGTTTGCATTCCATGCTTGTGTAAGAAAATAGCAGGCTTTTTCTGCATTAACAGGTATATGCCTTTTCTCCCAAAAATCATTTCCTTTTTGAAGTAGAAATTCAACATTGTGAATTTTTGCTTCTTCTCTTATCGCTTGGGATGAAAAACATCCATTTAAAGAAAGAAGAAATCCTATTGAAAGAAGAATAATAGGTAGATTAAAATTTTGTTTGCGCACGTGAATCATGAATGGTTTTGTGTAAATTAAGTAGCCGGAAATTACCGCGTAACTATACTATGGAAAAAGTAATTGATCTAAAAACAATTGACCTAACATCCTTATTGGGAGTAGGGGACGCACATCTTAAATTGCTTGAAAAAGCTATTCCAGCCATGATAATTGCTCGCGGAGAAGAGATTAAAATTAAAGGAAGTGACCAAGATGTGGAACTTGCTCATGAAGTTCTTCACGAAATGATTCAAACATTGACGGGTCAAGGTAGTTTAACCATTAAAAATGTTAAACAGCTGATTACGCTAGTTAAAGCAGAAAATGGTCATGAGAAATCACATAAGGAAGATGTAGTCTTTTATGGCAAAAAAGGTGTCGTTTCAGCACGGACTGAAGGGCAAGGCATTTATAAAGAATTAGTAGAAAAAAATGATATTGTTTTTTCGATAGGTCCCGCAGGAACAGGGAAAACATTTATGGCTGTTGCATTTGCTGTTGCAGCATTAGAAAACAATGAAGTGGATAGAATTGTTCTATCACGCCCAGCAGTAGAAGCTGGGGAAAGTTTGGGATTCCTTCCGGGTGATTTAAAAGAAAAAGTAGACCCATATTTAACACCGCTTTATGATGCGCTCGGATTTATGTTCTCTGGAGCAAAGCTGAGGCCATTACTAGATAAAAAAGTAATTGAAATTGTTCCACTCGCCTATATGCGTGGTCGAACATTAGACAATGCTTATATGATTTTGGATGAAGCGCAAAATGCCACAGCTATGCAGATGAAAATGTTTCTAACACGAATTGGTATTAATTCTCGTGCAATAGTTACGGGTGATGTGACTCAAGTTGATCTACCGAAGCAGTCCACATCCGGATTGATTCAGGTTACAGAAATATTAAAAAATGTCGAAGGAATTGGATTTGTACATTTGACGGATTCTGATGTTGTTCGACATCCACTTGTACGCAAGATTATTAATGCTTATGATAAGAAAAAATCTTAAAACGATCTATTTTTCAACATATGATTAATAAACCATTTTGGTTGTCCGAATCTTCGCTCGGGTACGATCAAACGCAGCAATATCCATCTTTAACTTCTAAAGAATCAGTCGATGTATGTGTTATAGGCGGTGGCTTAATTGGAACCTTTATTGCCTATTGGCTGTCGGAGCTTAATGTTTCTGTTACTCTACTGGAGAAAGATGTTTTGGCAGGTGCTGCCTCTGGTAGAAATACAGGATTTATTCTTCCCGGAACCGTTGAGCATTTTAATAGAGCTGTCACCTTATATGGAGAGGAAAAAGCAGACTCAATTTGGAGATTTACTGAAAAGAATTATAAGCAAATATTAGATATTTCTCATGAAGAAAAAATGGATTACGATATTCAAGAGAATGGGAGTCTCATACTTGCAGGAAGTGAGCAAGAGCATAAAGAATTAAAAGAGTCCATTTCATTTTTAAAGCGATTGGGTATTGATGCGGAATGGTGGTCCAAAGCATTTGTGGAAAAACAAATTGGAACAGATCAATTATTTGGTGCCATAAAAACCAAAGTAGGTGCGGGAATTCAACCTGTTAAACTTGTCAATGAATTATCTCGTATAAACCATGGGCGAGGTATTTCCATTTATGAAAAATCTCCTGTTGCAGAAATCAAAGAATATGAATCGAATTCGTTGAAAATAATGACAGATCAAGGATCCGTAGATTGTTCAATGGCTGTCGTATCTGCTAATGCTTATACAAGCCATATATTGAATAGTTTCTCTGACTTAATCTTCCCATTTCAAGGACAAGCATTTGTTACCGATCCTGTTTCCGCTCCACTCTTTCATGAGGTGATATATGCCAATTTTGGTTTTGAATATTGGCGCCAATTGAAAGATGGAAGATTGATGGTTGGCGGATTTCGTGAAAAAGATCCTAAAAAGGGAGAAGGTTTTTCCACAGATATAAATATAGATTTGATTCATGGCTTATACGATTATTTTAACCAGCTTTTCCCGCAAGCGGGTCATCCATCTATTTCTCATTATTGGGCCGGAACTATGGGGTTTAGTCAAGATGGTCTTCCCATTGTAGGAAATACTCATATGCCTCATTGTTTTGTTTGTGGAGGCTTTACGGGACATGGATTGGGATTTGCTTCAGCCATAGGTGAAATGACGGCACATTTAATTGTGAATGGAAAAGCAGACGATTCTAATTTATTCCATATATCCCGTTTCAATTAATCTCAATGATTATATTAAAAAATCGCCAAAATATTTAAAGATAAGAAGTAATTTAGAGTCCTATATATAAGGATAATTCATTGTGAATCATGCTGTAATTGTAAATGCGAAAAGAACTCCCGTAGGCTCATTTCAAGGCGAACTTTCTACTCTTAGTGCGCCGGAATTGGGTGCTAAAGTCTTTAAAAATATTCTATCTACATCGTCTATATCTGTAGATGCAATTGACGAAGTGATTATGGGGAATGTATTATCAGCAGGTATTGGACAAGCGCCTGCTCGTCAGGCAGCCATCTATAGTGGACTACCAAATACGGTAGAATGTTTAACTATTAATAAAATGTGTGGATCAGGTTTAAAAGCAGTTATGCTTGGTGAGCAAGCCATTAAGGCAGGGGATGCTCATGTGGTTATTGCCGGTGGCATGGAAAGTATGACCAACGCACCTTATTTACTCCCAAAAGCAAGAGCAGGGTTTCGTTTAGGACATGGTAAAATGGTAGATAGTATCATTCATGATGGACTTTGGGATGCCTATAATGATATTCATATGGGAAATTGTGCTGAAATATGTGCAAGAGATCGAAATTATACGAGAGAAGAACAAGATGTGTTAGCAATTGAGTCTTACCAAAGAGCACAAAAAGCGAACTCACAGGATTGGTTTAGAGATGAGATTGTGCCTATTGAGGTTAAAATGCGAAAAGGTAACCCTTTAATAGTGGATCGAGATGAAGAACCCACGCGTGCGAAATTTGAAAAAATACCCAAACTCAGGCCTGCTTTTGAAAAAGATGGTACTGTTACAGCGGCAAATGCATCAAAAATTAATGATGGTGCAGCTGCTATTCTTATCATGTCTGAAACAAAAGCAAATGAGTTAGGCTTAATTCCGTTAGTCAAAATTATGGGTCAAGCTTCCGCGGCACATGCTCCTGAATGGTTTACCACTGCACCTGGAAAAGCAATTAGTAAAGTATTAGATAAAACAGGCTTAAGCGCGGATGATATTGATCTTTGGGAAATAAATGAAGCATTTGCTCCTGTAGCTATGGCAGCAATGGATGATTTTAATCTTTCAAGAGACAAAGTAAATATTCAGGGTGGCGCTATTGCTATTGGTCATCCGATTGGTGCTTCCGGTGCTCGTATTTTAACAACACTTATTCATGCTATGCTTCGTATTGGAGCAAAAAGGGGACTCGCCACTTTATGTATTGGCGGAGGAGAAGCATCAGCTATTATTGTGGAGACTTTATGATTAACTTTAGTTTAAATGAAGAACAAGCATTGGTGCAAAAAACGGCGCGAGAATTTGCATTAGAGCATTTAGAACCGGGTGTTATTAAAAGAGATGAAACGGAAACGTTTCCTGCTGATCAAATAAAAATGATGGGTGAATTAGGTTTCATGGGAATGATGGTTCCAGAAGAATGGGGCGGATCCGGAATGGATACCATTTCTTATGTATTGGCTATGGAGGAAATAGCCGCAGTAGATGCATCGGCGGCAGTTGTTATGTCTGTGAATAATTCATTGGTTTGTCAATTACTTCTTGATTGGGGGACGGTTGCACAAAAAGAAAAATATTTAAAGCCTCTTGCTTCCGGTCAAAAATTAGGCGCCTATAGTTTAAGTGAGCCTCAGTCTGGATCCGATGCAAGTAATATGCGCACTACTGCAACAAAAGATGGAAATGATTATATTTTAAATGGAACAAAAAACTGGGTTACAAGCGGGATCAGTAGTGATATTGTCCTCGTTTTTTGCGTTACCGAAAAAGGTGTGGGATATAAAGGAATTTCAGCGTTTATCATAGAAAAAGGAACGCCAGGGTTTTCTACGGGTAAAAAAGAAGATAAACTTGGAATTCGTGGATCTGATACATGTGAACTCTATTTTGAAGATTGTCGCATTTCGAAAGAAAACTTAATTGGTGAGGAAGGGAAGGGATTCACAATTGCATTAAAAACCTTAGGCGGTGGACGGATTGGCATTGCATCCCAAGCGCTGGGTATTGCTCGCACTTCCTTAGAGAAATCCGTTGAATATGCGAAAGAAAGAGAGCAATTCGGAAAGCCAATTGGTGCATTTGGTTCGATTCAACAAAAATTAGCCAATATGGCAACAGAAGTGGATGCAGCTCGATTCTTAATTTGGCGTGCAGCAAAACTCAAAGATAAAAACAGACCATTTGTGAAAGAAGCATCCATGGCAAAATTATATGCATCTGGCGTTGCTATGAAAAATAGTACAGAAGCAGTTCAAATTTTTGGAGGTGTAGGTTACATGCAAGAATATGGAATTGAACGACTCATGCGAGATGCAAAAATCACTCAAATCTATGAAGGCACTTCTGAGATTCAACAATTAGTTATTGCGAGAGATTTATTAAAAGATTAAGGATGGAATGATGTCAGTATTTACAGCAATGGAAACGAAAGATCACGAACAAGTTGCCTTTTTTCGAGATTCTGATACTGGCCTGAAAGCCATTGTAGCCATTCACGATACAACCATTGGGCCTGCACTTGGCGGATGTCGGATGTGGCCATACGTATCTGAAGAAGATGCATTGAAAGATGTATTACGATTGTCACGAGGTATGAGCTATAAAGCCGCCATTGCCAATTTGAATTTGGGTGGGGGCAAATCAGTGATTATCGGGAATTCAAAAACCGATAAAAGTGAAACTCTATTTCGATCATTTGGTCGATTTGTTGAAGGACTCAATGGGCGATACATTACGGCAGAAGATGTTGGTACGAGTGTAAAAGATATGGAATGGGTTCGAATGGAAACGGAATATGTTACGGGTATTTCTCGCGCATTAGGCGGTTCTGGCGATCCATCACCTGTGACAGCTCAAGGCGTTTTTGTCGGCATTAAAGCATCCGTAAAAAAACAATTAGGGAAAGATAGCATTTCCGGATTAAAAGTTGGTGTACAAGGTCTAGGTCATGTGGGTTATTATTTATGTAAATATCTCCATGATGCTGGTGCTAAACTAGTTGTTGCTGATTTGTATGAACCATCGATCAAACGCGTCGTAGATGAATTTCATGCAGATGTTGTTGGTGTGGATGATATTTATGATGCAGATGTAGATATTTATGCTCCATGCGCATTAGGGGCAACGCTGAATGATGAAACAATTCCTCGATTAAAAGCATCAATTGTTGCAGGAGCCGCCAATAATCAGTTGGAGAATGAATTCGTTCATGATAATATGGTTCATGAAAAAGGCCTTTTATATGCACCGGATTATGCTATTAACGCAGGGGGACTTATTAATGTTGCCAATGAAATTGATGGATATAATCGTGAACGCGCCTTCTCTCAAGCGGAAGGGATTTATGATACATTATTAACCATTTTCAATTTAGCAGAAAAAGAAAATATAGGCAATCAAGCAGCTGCAGCGAAAGTAGCAGAACGGCGGATGGCTGAAGTGGCTAAATTGAAAAATATTTATCTCACACGTAAAAATGTGATGGGGAAAAGGGATCAAACTTAGGTGCATCCAAATAGACTTGCACGCGAATGCGTGCTAAAAGCATTATATGCCTGTGAATTATCACAGGAACCACCCGAACAAGTTTTATTGTCCACATTAAAATCATTTTCAGATCAAACAGATTTGAATATTGATTTTATCAAAGAACTCTATACACGTGTGTATGAAAATAAAAATTGGGCCGATAAACATATTGAAAAATACCTTCAAAACTGGGAATTTGCCCGGGTTGCAATGGTGGATAAACTCCTATTACGTATGGGCATTTGTGAAATTGTATTTTTAGATGACGTGCCTCCTAAAGTGTCTATCAGTGAAGCTGTTGAAATTGCAAAAGTTTACAGTACTGGAGAAAGTTCTGGATTTGTTAATGGAATCCTAGATGCTGTGTATAAAGAACATATTAAGAACGAAAATAATAAACAGAAAGACGACGAATAAATGCTCAAAAAGTTTTTTGGGACAAAATCTGACCGCGAAATAAAGAAATTGAAACCCCTGGTTGATGAAATCAACCAAATATTTTCTACATTAGAAAGTAAATCGGACGAAGATCTTATTGCGAGAGTAATTGAGTTGCGTGATGGGGTTATTCAGAAAAGACAAACAAAAGAAGATGAACTCTCTGAATCCATGGATAAGAAAGAGAGGGCTGATGCTATTTTAGCGGCAGAACAGAACCAACTTGATGCTATAATGACAGAAGCTTTTGCAATTGTAAAAGAAACGTGTCGCCGTATGGTGGGGCATTCTTGGCGTATGCTTGGGAATGAAGTTTCATGGGATATGATTCCGTATGATGTGCAATTGATTGGTGCAATTATTTTACATCAAGGAAAAGTCGCTGAAATGAAAACAGGTGAAGGAAAAACACTTGTTGCTACAATGCCTATCTTTTTGAATGCACTGACTGGACGCGGTGTCCATGTTGTAACTGTAAATGATTATCTCGCCCAGCGTGACTCTGAATGGATGGGCGAGGTATATAAACGATTAGGGTTATCTGTTGGCGCAATATTGAACACGATGAATAACGAAAAACGTCGCGAAATGTATAATTGTGATATTACGTATGGAACCAATAATGAATTTGGGTTTGATTATCTCAGAGACAATATGGCTCATTCGCCTGAGAACCAAGTTCAACGCGGTCACGCATTTGCCGTTGTAGATGAGGTGGATAGTGTTTTAATTGATGAAGCGCGAACTCCCTTAATTATTTCTGGGCAAATTGATGCACCCGTTGATTCCACTTTCCATGAGTTACGTCCTGATGTGCAAAAATTAGTCAAAAGACAATCAGTCTTAATTACGGACTTAGTAAGAGATGCTCAAAAATATTTAGATGAAGACAAAGAAGATGAAGCAGGCTTAAAATTATTACAAGCTCAAAGAGGTATGCCTAAACATCCGCAAGTTATGAAAATATTCCAAGAATCTGGAATGATCAAATTAGCCCATGACATTGAATCAAATTTTATCCGTGATAAGAAATTGCATGAAGTGGATGAAGATTTATATTTTTCGATTGATGAAAAATCACATATAATTGATATGACAGATAAAGGTCGAAATTTTTTGGCACCGGATAACCCAGAAACATTTATTATACCAGATTTGGGTGAAATGCTTACGGATATTGAGCAGAATGGTGATTTTTCTCAGGTGGAGATGGAGCAAGAAAAAGAAAAAGCACATCAACTCCATGCGAGTCGAAGTGGGACGATTCATAATTTCAATCAACTTCTTCGAGCTTACACCATGTATGAAAAAGATGTAGAATATGTTGTTGATCAGGGGAAAGTGCTCATTGTGGATGAATTTACCGGGCGTGTCTTACCTGGGCGACGATATAGCGATGGGTTACATCAAGCGCTTGAATCAAAAGAAAATGTTTCAATTGAAAGAGAAACGCAAACACTTGCAACTATAACAATTCAAAATTATTTCAGATTGTATGATAAACTATCCGGCATGACGGGAACGGCTGAAACGGAATCAGAAGAATTAGGGTCTATTTATAAATTAGATGTTACAGTCATTCCAACCCATCGTCCCATTGCAAGAGATGACCGAGATGATTTGGTCTATAAGACACGTCGCGAAAAATACAATGCTGTCATTGATGAATTATCTGAATGTTACCAAAGCGGACAACCTGTATTGGTGGGAACCATTACCGTAGAAGTGTCAGAATTATTATCGCGCATGTTAAAGCGGAAAAAAATTCCCCATAATGTTTTAAATGCAAAGCAGCATCAACATGAAGCTGATATTGTTTCTCGCGCGGGACAACCTGGGGCTATTACGATTGCTACGAATATGGCTGGGCGTGGTACAGATATCAAATTAGGCGAAGGTGTAAAAGATTTGGGTGGTTTACATATTATTGGGACAGAACGCCATGAATCACGAAGAATTGACCTACAGTTACGAGGCCGAGCTGGGCGACAAGGTGACTCTGGATCATCTAGATTTTATTTATCCCTCGAAGATGACTTAATGCGATTATTTGGATCTGATAGGGTCGCGGCTATTATGGATAGAATGGGTGTCGAAGAAGGAGAAGTTATTTCAGCAAAAATGGTAACACGAGCTATCTCAAATGCTCAGAAAAAAGTTGAAACACGTAATTTTGGTGTGCGGAAACATTTATTAGAATATGATGATGTCATGAATCAGCAACGTCAAGTTGTATATGATATTAGAAATATGGCTCTCAGCGGTGAAGATATGAGAAAAACGGTTCGTCAAAATATAGAAGAATATGTACTAGATGAACTTGAGTCTCAAAATGGCACACCGGACACATGGGATTGGGATCGACTAAAACAAAATTTTGCATCACACCTGATGATTAATGCATCTCCTGAATCCATTCAGGAGAAATTAGGGAAAGATTTTCTTACGCGTGACGACGTGACAGATCATATCCTTAGTGAAGCTGATGGTGTATATACTGCTAGAGAATCTTTATTGCCAGAAGATGTAATCCGCGGTTTTGAACGATGGGTTATATTGAGAACCATTGATGAAAAATGGAAAGACCATTTATATGCTATGGATCAATTGAGAGAAGGAATTAATCTTAGAGCATACGGGCAAAAGGATCCATTATTAGAATATAAATCTGAAGGGTTTAAGCTCTTTCAAGAAATAATGGCAGATTTAAATAGTGAAACAGTCATGCGTTTATTTCGGACCCAAATTCAAGGGATGGAACAGCCGCAAATGACACAACAGCGACAAGTAAGAAATATACAGACACAACATCAAGATACAACTGGGATGGGATTTTTAGGCCAACCCGAATCACCTCGACAACAATCCAATGCTCCACAGCAAGCTAAAAAAGCGCCCATAGTTACAGATATTAAAATCGGGAGAAATGAAAAGATAAAAATGAAAGGTCCCAATGGCGATGTTGTTGAAATTAAGCATAAAAAGATATCTCAATATATTAATCGCGGTTATACGCAAGTTTCTTAATTCGTGACGAATAAATCTAAACACTATTTTGAAACACGTGCTATTCACGTTGGAAATCATTCCAATATACGAACAGGTTCGGTCTCACCCGCTATTCACTTAACCTCCACTTATGAACAAGATGGTCTAGGGAAAGATCGAGGCTTTGATTATTCTCGAGCTATTAACCCAACACGCCAACGGTTAGAATCTAATATTGCCACATTGGAAGAAGGAAAACATGCTATTTCGTTTTCGAGTGGGATGGCGGCAACAACTGCTTTGTTTCAAACATTGAAGCAAGGCGATCATATTATTGTATCGCGAAATGTTTATGGTGGAACCTATCGTGTGATTGATCAAGTTTTATCAAATCATGGGCTAACATTTGATTTTGTTGATACGCGTGATTTAAATTCAATTGAATCGAGTATTCGCCCTGAAACAAAAATATTATTTCTCGAAACTCCCACAAATCCATTATTGGAAATATCAGATATATCAGCTATTTCTTCAATCTGTAAAGAACATAATATCATTGTAGCTGTGGATAATACATTTATGAGTCCTTACGGCCAGAGACCATTATCCCTCGGTGCTGATATTGTGATGCACAGCGGGACAAAGCATATTGGTGGGCATAGTGATATTATTAGTGGCTTATTAATCACTTCAAATAAGTCATTAGCCGGTCAACTTTATTTTATTCAAAAAGCGGCGGGAGCCGTCCCGTCCCCATTTGATTGTTGGCTTTTATTAAGATCTACAAAAACATTAAGCCTTCGTGTTCAGCAATCGGCTGAAAATGCAAAAGAAATTGCAGAATGGTTAACAAATCAACCTATTGTTACAGAAGTTATTTACCCCGGTCTCGAGTCTCATCCTCAACATAAATTAGCAAAAATGCAGCAATTGACCCCCAATGGGGATGTGATTTATGGAAGTCTAATTTCAATCCGATTGAAAGATGAAAAGGCTCGTGACCAATTTATTGAAAAAATAAATATTTTTACTTTTGCCGAAAGTTTAGGTGGAGTTGAAAGTCTTGTATGTGTCCCTTATGATATGACACATGGATCTGTGCCCGATGATATGAAAATTAAGATGGGTATCACACCTACTCTTATTCGATTATCCATTGGAATTGAAAATGTAAATGATTTAAAACGTGATTTAAAGTTTGCACTCCGAGAATTAATTGTGAGTGAATAATCGGTATAAAATCGTTATTTTTGATAGAAACCAAAATAATAATCAGACTGAACTTATGTGATACGTAGTTTATGTTTACGTTTAGTCAAAAAAATTAACTGTTGTACTCTGGATTTTGGAGGATTTATGAGTTTAAAGAAAATAATAAAACATTTTATATATTTACCTTTATTAATGTTACCATTAATGGCGCAAGATGTCATTCTTGATTTGGGTGAAGTAGAAGTTGATGGCTATACAACAGATATTGTTGTCCCTGTCACAATGGAAAATGCAAATCATGCTATTGGAGGAATCCAATTTGATTTGAATGTTTCTCCGGCTATGATTAGCATTTCGGGAGCTACACCGGCCGATGGATTGGAAGGCTTTGCTGCCGATTATACCCATTTTGGAGATGGCTCAAGTCGTGTTGTAATGTATAACCAATCAGCACCGGATGGTATTCCTGCTGGAGGGACAGGCATTGTATTAAATTTACATTTTGATGGTGCGGATATTTTATCTGCCGTATTAGATCTAGGAATTAACAGTATTATTGTAAGTGGCATCGGCGGGGAAGTGCTTTCTTCATCAGGAACCGGTGGCTCTATTACCATTGGCGATGTAGTATATTTGAGTGCGTCCGAAGCCACAGGTGATGTAGGAGAAACAGTTGAATTATCGTTTAGTTTGACCAATAGTGGAAATGTGGGTGGTGTTCAATTTGACTTATTTGACTCCCCCAATTATGTAGATGGAATTAGTTTCTCTTCTACGGATAGAACAGCAGGTTTTAATATTGCTTTCTCTGAGATAGAATCAGGGGTTCGAGTAATAGTCTTTAGCGAATCGAATGAAGAAATTTTACCAGGTGATGGCGCAATTGTAACAGGTCAATTCCAAATCCACGACGATGCATATGCCGACGAAGTTGGACTTCATTATTCAAATGTTTTAGTCACTGATGGCATTGGTGGAAATTATTGGGTTGCATCTACTGATTCTGGCTCTATCACAGTTTATCCTGGATATATTGAAGAACCGCACAACCTTGAAGCACAATCCGGAATGGATCAACAAGTGGTTTTAACGTGGGATGCACCTTATGGTCCAATACCACCGGAATTTACTGAAGATTTTGAAGGAGGGGCTATTCCTGAAGATTGGGAAATGATTTCTAATGGGAATGGTTGGTATGTTTCACAAGATGGTTCTAGCAATTTTTGGACTATACCATCTCATTCATCTTATGCTGTATCGAATGATGATGGCTTTAATGGGGAGGATACTCCAGATAATGATGGAAATGATTTTCTCATTATGCCTCCCATTAATATGACGGGTGCGGAGGAAGTTATATTGAATTTTGCATCTTATTATGATGGTGCATATGGTGAAATTGCCACAATAGATGTTAGTACAGATGGGATTAATTTTGAACCTGTAGGGTCTATTGATCCTGCGGCGGAATGGGTCATGACCTCTATCGATTTATCATCGATGGCGGGTGCATCTACGGTTTATATAGCTTTTCATGCCGATGATGGAGGCTCATGGGCGTCTGGTTGGGCGATAGATGATGTATTAATGACATTTTCTAATGCACGAGTTTCCAGCAATATCCATTTTAATTTGACTGACTTAGGTGAATGGTTGATTACATCAGATAAAAATGATGTAATTGCAGCTTACCCAAGTGGCGTTCCTGCAAATTGGAAATATGATTTTGAAAATCCGTTGCCAAGTGAATTCTCTGACCGGACACCAGAAATTGATCAATATCGCGTATTTAGGTCCGTAGGAGACGATCAAAATTATGTCATGGTAGATCTTGTAGATGGCGATGTTACAACTTACACAGATATTGATGTAGATAATGGAGTAACCTATTATTATTTTGTTACAGCCATTTATCCATCTGGGGCAGAATCATTACCCACAAATACCGTATCTGCCACACCGGTTGAATGGGTTGAATTATCTATCAGTAATGGAGTTGCCTTATCAGGCCAAACAGATACGTTGGATATATTTGTAAATAATGAATCTGATATAAGTTTATTTTATTTCGAAATTCAGGATTATCCTGATGTGATTAATGCTTATACCATTTTATCAACGGAAAGAACAAATGGCTGGAGCTTAGATGTAGTTGATTTACCAAGTGGTGCCTTGGCTATCACAGGAATAAGCTTAAGCGAACCATTAACGGCTGGAAATGAATCTGTTTGTCGGGTGGTCGTTTACCCTGTTGCAGATGAAGAATTAACTTCAACGTTAACATTTGTGAATGCAAGTCTTCAGGATGTGAATTTCGTTGAAATGAACTGGACGTCTGAACCGGGGACATTTGATGTAACAATTGAAACTCAGTATTTGACTGTTACAAATGGGCAAGGATTACCAGGTGGAAATACAGAAATATCTGTTTTGATAAGCAATACCCAAGATGTGTATGGTATTCAGTTTGATTTAATTAACACGCCACCCTTATTAACAGGTGTTTCTTTTGAAGCTTCAAATGCATTTGATTTTAGTTCCTGGTCAATAAGCGGTGACCAAATTGGAAATTATTTTAGAGTATTAATGTATGATAATACTTTGCAGAATCCTATCCCTGCAGGTATTTACCATTTAGGTGAAGTAATGTATACTATTCATAGTGCCACTCCGCTGGATCAGACACTCGATATAACAGTGAATAATATTACTATTTCAGATGTGAATAATATTCCAATGCATACTGAATCAAATACGTCTACTATTTATGTTGGACAACCACCAGCATTATATAGTATTGAGAATGTTACAGGTCAATTGGCTCCGGGTGGTACAGGATCATTCGAAGTTCATTTATTAAATCTAGAACCCGTTTATGTTACTGAATTTACTCTGATGGATTTGCCAGATTATTTGAATATATCGAATATTACGTTATTAGATCGATTCAATAATGGTGTTGCAGATGGGAGTTCTGGGGAAACAGAAAATGGAAACTACTATTTCTTAGGATATGAATTTAATAGCGGAATCGTTCCTGGTTCAGGTGCCATTCTATCATTTGATGTAACATTTCCACAAAATATTGAAACAAATTCATTATTATTTGTGATTGAAAATGCCTTTTCTGCAGATGCTGCATTGAATGGGATTGTTTCTCATGTGACTGGATTTGGGCAATTCAGTGGAAATAATTTATCCAGTGATAGCCATATTCAAATGCCGATTTCATTCGCTCTTTATGCGAATTATCCGAACCCGTTTAACCCAACAACTTTGATTACATATGATTTAGCTGAAAAAGCAAATGTGAGCCTTGTTATTTATGATTTAATGGGACGTGAAGTGAAAACATTAGTCCATATGAATCAACCGAGTGGAAAACAAATAGCCATTTGGGATGCGCAAGACAATATGGGGCAGCCAGTGAGTGCAGGAGTATATATTTATCAATTAAAAGCTGGAAATAATATAATGACTCGCAAAATGGTATTAATGAAATAATTTAAAGGAATAAACCACGATGAAAAAGGGCAGGGAAACCTGCCCTTTTTTTGTAATTTCTCATACGATATTTATGCCGCGGTGGTGGAATTGGTAGACACGCCAGATTTAGGATCTGGTGCACATTGTGCGTGAAGGTTCGAGCCCTTTCCGCGGTACAAAAAAAGCCATAATTCTTTTTTAAAGAGTTATGGCTTTTTTATATGTTCGATTAAGATTAAGAAATACGCATTAATCCATTCACATCTATGCTAAGACGTGATAATTCCGATTGATCGGATGCAGTATAATATCCACGAATTTGCCCATTGTTATCCACAAGAATGAAACGATTTGGTTCTGAATCTTTTTTTATAGGTATATGAAATCCATTTTGAACTAATTCGGTAATCTTATTTGCATTCCCGGTAATAATTTCCCATCGTTTTTCACTTGGTCGATTGTTTTCTATAAATGACTGGATAGCAGCAATATTCGTTTCATGTGTTATAGTCAGAAATTTAATTTCATGATTAATTCCCCAATCTTGAGCAAATTTATTTATTTGATCAGCCATGATAGAAGATTGAGAAGATTGGATATTTTTCACATAATTAATGACCCACGTTTCACCTCTTAAATCTAATAATGTAAATGGTGTTTCGTCAGCATGTTGGAGATTAAAGCCAGGCACTGCTCCATAATAGATAGAACCCACATTTGTGCCATTATCTCTTGTTACAATGTGTACGCCTAAGGAAAAGAGAAATACGACACATAGAATTGTGAGTATTCCTTCTCTACGAAAAGTAACTTTATTCATATTTAGATTGTTCTTCTATTTTATTATGTTTTCTTACGATGGATATGAAAACACCAACAACCAAGAACGGTGAACCGAGTAAAAGTCCTACCGGAACTAAAATATCGGTAAACTGATTATCCTGCCCAGCACAAAAAGGACAGGCACTAATAGAACTGAATACGATTATTAGTAGTTTAATAGTTTGCCTAGAATAGTTATGCCAATGTTTTTGCATGATGGTATTAGCCTACCCAACGAAACGGGACATCATACATAACGCCAAAAGCAAAGTAGAGTGCCAATGGAATTGGGATGAGTAAGGCTCTTCGTAAAAATTTAGTTTCATATCTTAAATGCATATAAATAAGCGCTACAAGCATAATTTTTGTAATTGCAAATGCAAATAATAACACAACTTGTCCCGCTTTTGAAATGGGTAATTGAACAACTCCAACTTCTACAATTGTTAATACGGCCAACCAAATAGCATTAATTATATAAGTTTTTTTATGATTATTTTCCATTGTATGCTCCTTTTAAATCAAATAAATAACGGTGAAAACAAAAATCCAGATTAAATCAATAAAGTGCCAGAATAATCCGAGAATTTCAACTTTATCAGAATTTTCAGACGTATAGTTATATTTATTAGCGGCAAAAAGAATGCATCCAATATAAACCACACCTGATAATACATGTAATCCATGAAAAGCAGTTGTTGCATAAAATACTGCAGCATATGTCCCAGTGCTAGGCACGAAATTTGTTGCTCCCACAAACCCGGCTTCAGCTAAATGTTGAGTTAAAGTTTCATTTCCAATGATAAAATGGGAATACTCATAAACCTGAATCCCAAGGAAAGCAATACCCCCCGCCATGGTCATGGCCAAATAGGTTTTCAATCCTTTTTGATCTCCTTTTTGAATGGCATTTAATGCCATTACCATTGTAAAACTAGTGCAAATTAATAGAAAAGTATTAAATGCAGTTAAGTTTATATCCAAAATTGCACCTGGTTCAGGCCAAGATGACATTGACAACCTTAAAGCTGCACCACCAATTAATAACCCACCAAAGGATAAGCCATCCATAATAATAAACAGCCACATGGCAAGTTTACCAGTTGTTGCTTTTCCCCAAGGGTCTCTTATTGCAATTACATCGCTCATTATTTAATTACTCCTTTACTAAATTATAAAAATCGCTACAAATAAACATACCCATAACACATCTAAAAAGTGCCAAAGTAATCCTACTTGTTTGAACAGATTTGATATTTCATAATCTGAATTAGTTTTATTTAGTTTAACATACACCAATGCTAATGCTCCAACACCAGCAACAATATGAAGGCCATGCATTCCTGTGAGCAGAAAAAAAACAGAACCAATAATATTGGATTTGGGTGTAAATCCTTCATTAACGAGGACATCCCACAAAATCAATTGAGCTAAAAGGAAAATAACCCCTAATCCTAAAGTTACTCCAAGCCATTTTTTTGCCTTGTTAATATTTATTTTTGAAAAATTGGCTGATTTGTGATAGGTATAGCTACTGGCAAGGAGTACAATAGTATTTCCAATTGCAATTGTTATTGGGATTAGTCCTGTTCCAGGCCTACTCCACATTCCGAATTGAATTCGGAGAATGGAATAACTCACAAAAAATGTCACAAATAACATTGTAATACATCCCAATGCGATAACCATGCCTAATGTTGAAGTAAATTCATCAACCTTAAACTTTTTTGATAATGCTTGCGTCGTCATATTAATTTTATGAAGAAATGGGTTCGGACTGAGAAATCCAATCTCGATCCTTCACTTTTGGATTACTGTATTCATGCGGCCCATTGTAAATAGTCGGGACAGTCTCAAAATTCCCATGAGGGATTGGTGCTTCCAATGTCCATTCTAGCGTAGCGGCACCCCAAGGATTAGCTTCAGCCTTTTCACCTTTAATCATAGAATGAATAAAGTTGTAAACAAAAATAAGTTGTGCCAACCCAAGGGCAATCGCAAACCAAGTGATATACTCGTTTAACCACATCATTGGTTTAATAAAGTCGTAGTTACTTGGATCGTAAATCCGTCTATGATGTCCACCATAGCCTAAAACCATCATATTAAAGAAAACATAATTTAATGGAATGAATGAAACCCAAAAATGGAGCTTCCCAAGAAAGGGATTCATTTTCCGTTCAAACATTTTTGGAAACCAGAAGTATATTGCAGCAAAGCTACCAAATAGAACAGAGGCTGCCATTGTATAATGGAAATGCCCAACTACAAACATAGTATCATGAAGATAAATATCTGCAGTAATAGTTGCATTATATAGACCTGTTAAACCCCCAATCCCAAATACCCACATAACAGACATGGCAAATAACATTGGAGTATCAAACTTAATAGATCCTTTCCATAAAGTGCCCAGCCAGTTAAAGAAGAACATGGCTGATGGAATACTAATAAGTAATGTTAAAAACATGAAGGATTTACCTAACAGTGGACTCATCCCTGTTGTATACATATGATGTCCCCATACTAACATACTTAAAGATGCAACTGTTGTCATTGCAATAGCGGTTACTTTATAACCAAATGCGGGTTTTCGTGAAAATACAGATAATAAATCTGAAACAATCCCCCAGGCAGGAAGAATTAAAATGTAAACTTCAGGATGTCCAAAGATCCAGAAAACATGTTGGTAAAGAAGTGGGTCGCCTCCATCAACAGTTGCTAGTCCACCGGAAATAAAAAATTGAGTTCCGATGGTTCTATCCATAAGAAGTAAAATCAATCCCGCTGCAATAACAGGAACAAATATTGCGTTTAAAATGGATGTAAGCCAAAGTCCCCACACAGTAAGCGGCATTTTAAAATAAGTCATTCCCGGAGCACGTAATCGAACAACGGTTATAATATAATTGATAGCGCCCATCATGGAAGATGTTCCGGCTAATGTGAGGGCTAATGTCCATAATGTTTGACCTTCACCTGCGATTCCACCAACGGGTGAACTCAATGGAGGATATGACGTCCATCCCCCTGCTGCTGTTCCATCGGGTAATAAATAGGATGCTAATAGAACAAGGGATGCAAGCACCATTGTCCAAAAAGAGATCATATTCAATTTTGGAAATGCCATATCGCGTGCACCAATTTGTAATGGTATAACAAAATTTCCGAATGCACCGATAAGAAGAGGCGTTATTGCCCAAAAAATCATAATGGTCCCATGCATTGTAAAAAGAGCATTATATTTATCCGGATCAATAATACCGCCGGTTCCTGAGAAAAGGATATCTCCCAGTAGCCACCAAGGAACAGGTTGTTCAGGGTAAGCTAATTGCCACCGCATGAGTAAAGCTTGAAATCCTCCAAATAATACAAAAAAGAGTCCTAACCATAGAAATTGCTTACCGATAACTTTATGGTCTAAGGAAAATATATATTTAGACCAAAAAGATTGTTCATGATGTTCTGACATTATTTAATCTCCTTCCAGGCCCAACCCCAATCGGCGGGCGGACCATCAGATGCTGCGGTTTCTTCATCGTCTCCCCAATCGTCCCATTCATCTTCATCATCATCTTCAGGAGCCAAGGAGAGCAACCAGTTTTCGTAATCTTCTTGCGAATCGACAGTCAAATAACCTTTCATTTTATAATGGCTATTACCACAGAGTTCTGCGCAAGCTATTTCAAACTCACCTGTCTCAAGTGCTTGGAACCACATGGCATTTACCATACCTGGTGTCGCATCTTGTTTGACGCGAAAATTGGGTATATAAAAAGAATGAATAACGTCCCAAGGTGCAATTTGAATCACAATAGGTTTACCTACTGGAACATGCATTTGGTTTTGAGCAGGGATAAGATCATCATCCGTATTAAACTTCCCGTCTGCTCCAGGATATCGAAAATTCCACGCAAACTGTTGAGGCATAACTTCAACACGAACGACATTTTCCCCTTTTGGAAAATTCCAAAAAGCTTCTTTTAAATCTCTAAATGACATGGTTTCAATTACAGTGTCTACTGAAAAGAAAACAAGAAGTCCAACCGCAAGGGTAGCCATAACATGTTTTTTCGAATTACCATGATCATAATCAGCTTTATGCCCAGGTCTTGCCCTATACTTAACAACAAAATAAAGCATGGCTAAAATGACTATACCAAAATAGATAGTAATCACAAGATCTGTATATTGTATGACTTTATCAATCCGATATCCATCAAGAGATACATCCTTTGGAGGGGCAATAAACCATAAACCCCAAGACGCCTTTTTGAATAGGTGCCCTTGTTTTTTAATCCATAATGTGATTTGATTCATCATCGTATCATATCCTCCGATGTGTTTAGTTTAATGTCTGTTTATTGTTTGAGAATTCAAGAAAATTACGATTGGATTCATTCGCTAAATCACAAATCGACTTTCCATTTAATATAGATAACATTTGATCTTGAGCTTGTTGCCATACTTTTCGTACGGCGCAATAAGATGTTTGATCGCAATATTTTTCATCAACCAAACATTGGTTAAGAATTATTTGTCCTTCTATGCCTTGAATTATATCTAAGAGTGAAATTGAATCTCCTGGTTTGGCAAGCATGACTCCGCCACCTTTACCTCGAGTTGATCGAACTAACCCAATTTTAACCAGTTGCCCCATAATTTTTCTCAAGAGTGTTTCAGGTATATTCTGTTCTTTTGAAATATCAGAAATATGTGTCACTTTTCCCTTGGATATGGAAGATAAATGAATCATGGCTCTAACGGCATATTCGCCTGTCATAGAAATGCGCATTTACAAATATTCCCTATGAAAAGGGGTAAATGTGAGTATTGTAGTCATATTAGGGGTTAAAGGTTGGAATAATAGATGTATTACTCAATGACGTTTGCTAGTTATATAATTGACTTTTGTCAATTATATAAAAAATATTATTTATATAAGACAGTATAATCATCTAATTTTAGAACATGACTGCTACCCCCACTACAAGCACTTGTAAGCTTTGCCCATCAAGGCATTTGAGTATTTTTAAAGAATTGGAGCCCCAAAGTGTTGCAAAACTTGATAGAAACAAAACGGTTCATCATTATAAAAAAGGGCAAATAATCTTTCTAGAAGGACACCCTGCTTATGGTTTATATTGTATTAGTAAAGGCAAGGTAAAAATATATTGTACTACACCGGAGGGGAAGCGACAAATATTGAGAATTGCTGATAAAGGAGATCCTGTTGGTCATTTAGCTGTTTTTTCTGGGCAACCCTATGCTGGGACTGCAGAAGCTTTAGAAGAAACATCTATTTGTTTTATTGATCGTAATCTCATATTTCCAACTTTATCAAATGAAAAGGATATTAGTTGGGAAATTGTGAAAAGATTATCTGAAGATTTAATTGAAGCGCATCACGAAACAACTCGAATGGCTCATCATTCTGTTACCGAAAGAGTTGCAGGATTATTATTGCTCCTCAAGGAAAAATATGGAAAGAAGAAATTTGGCGGAATTTTAATTGATATTCCATTGTCGAGAGAAGATTTAGCTGATTTAGCGGGAACTTCGGTTGAAACACTTGTTAGAACATTAACAGGCTTTCGTGATGAAGAAATTATAATGACGCAAAAACGTCAAACAATTATATTAAACGCCATTCGTTTATCAGAAATTGCAGGCCTTTCGGACTAGTAAATATATTTTACCAGTCGTCGTCACCCCATTCATCTTCATCATCTTCTTCTAATAATAGTTGAGCTTGTTCATCAAGCCATGCTGTATAATCTTCTTCAGAATGTACTGTTAAGAATCCTTGCATCCGATAATGACCTAGGCCGCATAATTGTGCGCAGGCAATTTCAAATCCCTTACCTTCGCGCGCTGATCCAACAAGAGTTTCCAAATAGTCTTCAGAGGTCATTGTTGCCTCAAACCAAAGAGGGATACTCATACCAGGAATAGCATCCTGTTTTACCCGAAATTCAGGTAAGAAAAAACTATGAATCACATCTTTGGATGAAAGGTCTATACGAATTTGTTTATTCACCGGAATATGAAGTTGGTTTATCGTAGTAAAATCGTCTGCAGCATTTGGATCACTTTTATCGAGTCCGATAGGGTTTGATTCTTCATCGACAAGGTTTACATCTCTTGCGCCGAAGATACCATCATTACCTGGGTAATGAATATTCCAAGCAAACTGTTGAGCTACAACGCGAATTTCTTCTGCACCATCTGCTTTATTTGGAACGTCATTTACACGGTTAGCCCAAATAGGAAGTGCAAACCCAATTAAAAGGACAAACTCAATGAGAGCTACGGCTACTTCTAGCCCTGAAGAAACATGAGATTTTACACCTGCATAATCAGCTTTTGGGTTACGAGATGCGCTGAATCGATAAAGTGTATACAAAAAGAATAAACCCCACCCTATAAATAGAAATAGCATTAGCCAATGCAATAAGCTAATAACTTCATCTATTTCACCACCATGGACAGATACGTTTATGGGTAATCCTAATTTTTGTAAAATGTCTAACACAGATATTCCTCCTAGATTTCTTTTTGATTAGATGTAAGCTGTTTTGCTCGGTTTTTAATTCGAATCATGACAGCGCCAACGCTCCCAAGCATACCGCCAGTTACACCCAATAATGTAATAATAGCCCAATTCATTCCTTCTGTGGCTGGAGCATCAGAAGCACCATAACACGTCGCACAAGCTTCCGAGATACTTGGCAAAATACTTATGCCTATTGCGATAAGAAAATGAATCATATTGTTTTGAATTTTTGAATGACTTTTTGTAAATAAATGGCTAATCCAATTCCCATAATAATCCCTAGGGCACCTAGCGCATTGGATAAACCTGAATTGATTGATGGATTTTGTAATTGCCATATCCCATATCCACCTGTAACTAGAATGGATATAGAAACAAAGAAAATATGAAATGATTTGAGACTTAACATCTTAAATCGCCGTATGATCGATAAAGGCGATATAAGGTAAAAACATGAGAGTTATTAAAAAGAAAAACGTTAACCCTAGAACAGCTAGAATGGTTGTCTTTTCAGTAAATAAATGCATGAAATACCCCGCTACTAGGGATCCTTTTACAGATGCAATAATCATGGCAAGAAAAAATGCTTCTCCTGAACCTAAATCCAAATAGGATGCTGCAACTGTAACAACAGTTAGTACAGCCAAAGATGCAAATACACCGATATAAATTTTGACACTTTTTTTAATATCTTCTACACTGTGTCCACTCATAATAACCTCCTATAATAAGTAAAGTATTGGAAACAAGAAAATCCACACTAAATCAACAAAATGCTAATAAAGTCCAACTGTTTCAATTCTATTCGTAAATCGCTCGGGCTCCGTTTTCATCATTTTGGACCCCGGTACCAAGAAATAGAAAATAACGACCATTCCACCTAGAATATGAATCATATGAAGGCCCGTTAATGTGAAATAAATTGCGAAAAAGGTAGATGTGTCAGGATATATCCCATGATGAAATTTGGCTGTGTATTCAAAATATTTTACCACTAGGAATACGCCTGCTAATAGGAGGGTAGATCCTAAATGTAATTTGAATTTTTTTATATCGCCTAACTTTAATGAAACCCAAGACATAATCATGGTAACACTAGATGATATTAATACGAGTGTATTGAAAGTAGCCAATGGCACATTCAATTCTTGTGAACCACTTGAAAATGTACCGGTAATATCTCCCATTCTCAGAAACACATAAGCAGAAAATAATCCACCAAATAACATGACTTCTGAGGCAAGGAATAACCAAATACCCAGTTTGGCATTATACATACCTGTATCTTGTCTCTCTTCTACATTATATGGAATTTCCATAAAAATCCTTTCTTACGCTTCTGATTGTGGAATAAAACCTTTGTCGGATCCTGGAACGCTATATTCATAAGGTCCACGATGAACTTCAGGTATAACTTTAAAATTTCGGTGAGGTAATGGCGGGGAAGGGGCATCTGTCCATTCTAATGTTGTTGCTTCCCAGTGATTATCATTTGCCTTTTCACCCGATTTTAAACTTATGATTAAATTTATGATGAATGGTATTTGAGCTAAACCCAGCAACCAAGCAGATGTGGACATCATTTCATTAAGATAAAAAGTATCTGTGGCATGAGCATAGGATATTCCGCCATCCCATAATCTTCTTGAAATGCCAGCAAGGCCTTGAATAAACATCGGCGCAAAAATACCATTAATGAATATCATAGATGTCCAGAAGTGGATTTTCCCCAACCGTTCATTCAAAACTTTTCCTGTCATTTTTGGGAACCAATAATAAATACCTGCAAAGAGTGCAAATATTGTTCCAGGAGCAACCACATAGTGGAAGTGCCCAATAACATAGTAAGTATCATGAAGATGAATGTCTGACGCCGCAATGCCTAAAGGTAATCCTGTTAAGCCGCCAATCCCAAACATGGGAAGAAAGCCAAGGGCAAAAAGCATTGCCGTATTATAACGAATGGATCCACCCCAGAGCGAAATAAACATTGCTGTTAAAATCACAACAGATGGAATCGAAATAATCATGGTTGTTGTTTGGAAAAAAGTACTAATGGTTGAACCCATTCCTGTTATAAACATATGATGTGCCCAAACGAGGAATGACATAAATCCAAGAAAAGAAGAAGCATATACAATTGATTTGTATCCCCATAATGGTTTTCGTGTATTATTGGCAAGAATTTCACCGACAATTCCCATGGCTGGTAAAATAAGAACATACACTTCTGGGTGTGCTAAAAACCAAAATAGATGCTGCCAAAGGAGTGGACTTCCACCACCACTTACATCTAATAATTCACCAGAAACCACGAGTCCAGACGGAAGAAAGAAACTTGTTCCAGCTAAGCGATCCATTAATTGAAGAACGCCAGCCGCTTCTAATGGAGGAAAAGCTAATAGGAGTAAAAATCCAGTAATAAACTGAGTCCAGACAAAAAATGGAAGTCTCATCCAAGTGAGACCTTTTGCTCTAAGTTGAACGATAGTTGTAATTGTGTTGACGGACCCAAGTAATGAAGATGTTATGAGTAATACCATCCCAAAAAGCCAAACGGTTTGACCTGTGGTCGCAATATCTGAAAGAGGTGGGTAAGATGTCCAACCTGAATTTGCTGCACCACTAGGTACAAAGAAACCAAACATCATGACAATACCACCAGCTAAATAACACCAATAACTGGACATATTTAGTTTAGGGAATGCCATATCGGGTGCCCCAATTTGAAGGGGGACGAAATAATTACCAAATGCACCAACGGCAAGAGGAACAACCCCAAGGAAAATCATGATAGTACCGTGCATGGCGCCTAATGAGTTATACACTTCAGGAAGCATAATCCCCTCTTCACCAAAGAGCCACCCAAACCAAGGCATTGGTTGTTCTGGATAAGCTAATTGCCATCTCATTAACATCATAAGGGTAAAGCCAAATAGTAAAAATACTAATGCTGTAATCCCGTATTGAATCCCAATAACTTTATGATCAATGGAAAAGATATATTTCCTCCAGAATGATTCTTCGTGATGCGTATCCGTATGTCCGCTCATATATGTCCTTTTTTAGTGTATAGTAATATGCATAATATGACCTTAATAGTCACATTAAACGTTTTAAAAATAGGGTCAAATTACTTTTGTGGTACTTGACCCTATCTAAGTGTTTTAATAGTTATTTTTTCTTTGGTTTTGAGAAAGCGAAATCAGCAGTAGTTGACCCATCCCCTACTGTAACTGTCATTGATTTTGTTTTTAATTTTTCATGCCATGCTGTAATAGTATAAGTTCCTGGATTTAAACCTGAAATTGTAAAAGAGCCATCATCTCCAGAGACAGCAAAGTATGGATGATCAAAAACACCAACGAATCCTCCCATCCAAGGGTGTACATCGCACTTAATTTTAAATGGCGCTTCTGGTGTGTCAAACTGAGTCGTCATTTTCTTTTTAAATTTTGGCATTGCCTTATTGAATTCACGGTTTTTCTTAGGTAAAGCGTGAATATTATGCAATGTGCCATCACTATTTAATATATCTAAAGGTTGTCCTGCTTGAATGCCTAATACGTGAGGCGTATATACACATCCTTTTTGGTCAACAACAACATGTGTGGATGGCGCGGGTGATGATGTTGCACCTTCTGATACATACACAAGAACATTTTTTAAACCACCATTCCCGTCAACAAGGAGCCATTCCTTTTTTGGGGGTGTAGTATTATTGGCAACACAGACTGGATCAGCTGCAATTTTCAGTGGTTTCATTTTTGGCACTTTTCCTTCAAATGTAATTCTACCTGAAACATCACCACCGAGTAACATAGATGCATTCAGTAAAAGGCCAAGACTTATTATTAATGATTTTTTCAAAATTCCCTCCAAGATTTGTACAAATTTAGTAGCAGAAGTTAATAAACGATTTGGAAAAAGCGAGATAAAAAAGAGCAGGGTTGAAAAACCCTGCTCTTTTATTATTTTCAAGATTAATGGGGGGCTCCTGCGCCTAACCAGCGACCAATTAGGTCAACGGCTGTCGTCATTTCGCCTTCAACTGCGTCCCAAACATCTGGTCCATCTCTATTTTCTTCACTTAACAGAAATGGGGAATTCGGAGGCATACGATTATCACGTAAGCGATGTTTAATCCGACTGCTTCCCCAGTCAATATCTGTTGCAGAAGTAAGAGCTGTTTTTGTCCCATTGAGTACAGGATGCTCACCACCATCGGCGCCATAAATAAATCCTTCATATGAACTTAAGTCCATCAAATGATAAGATTCATCAATGTTGCCCCAGTGACATTCAACACATGGCGTACTATTCGTAAACCACATATTGTCATCCGTAAAGAACGGTAATACATCACTATTGAATGTTAATCCATCGTCGCCTGCATATGAAAATGGATCATCACCGCCAACATTTAGGTCCCCGCCTGCTTTAAGGTCTTCAACCCAAGCTTCGATAAGTCCTAATGCATTTGGAACATTATCTGGATCATCCCAACTCGTGTATTGAATCGGTCTAATAACTGAAACTACACCATCACTCACAGTAATATCTGGTCCAAGACGGTTGCTCTCGTTTCTCAAGAATTCCCAAGCGGGTGCTTGAGGCATTCTATTATTCCTTAGACGTCCTTTTAGCATGGAATTACCCCAGTCGTAGTCAGTATCACCTGTTGTCGTTTCACCAAATAATGGATGTCCGCTTCCAGCTAAATTGTCTGGATCTGGATCTGCGCCATACATCATTCCTTCGAACGTACCAAGGTCCATTACGTGTTTAGAATGAAGCTCTTCTTCATCGTTTGCGTAATGACACCAAGTACATGCATCTGAACCGGGATACCAGAAATTATCCGATGTAAACATGGGATTAATATCGAGTGTATAGTCATACGAAGATCGTGATTCTGCAGTCACACTGATGATGACGCTTGCGCTTGCGCCTGATTCATCACCGACTACAGCAATAATCGCGGTTCCTTCGGAAATACCTGAAACGGTACCACCAGAAACAGATACGACATTTTCATCGCTGGATGCCCATGTATAACTTCCGTCTGTGCCATTATTAGTTGTTGCAGTTACAGACACTGTTCCACCTTTAGCCACTGACGCAAGTGCCGGGCTAACGGAAAGATAAACGCCCGCAGCTCCGTCTGCTCCAGCAGGACCTTCGCAAGCCCAATTGGTCAGACTGAAAACTGTCAACAAGCCCAATATGGCTATGTTTGTTTTTTTCATCTACTCCTCCTTTTATAGGATCCTATTGTATTACCCTTGTGGGTAATTCTTTCATGATATTGAAACACATATTAAAAGAAAAATTGCGTTTCAAAATAAATTTGATCTTCATTGTCTGCATCATAAATATCCAAATTTGGTGCAGTACGATAACGATAAAAAATGGATGTTTGGAGATACTGAATTGGGAATAGTTCCAATCCAACAGTCCAGCGATCTCTTTCTTCCGTTTTCCAGTTAGACATTGGATCCCAATGATCCCAAGATATTTTAAAATTAACTCCGCGATAAAGGCGTGTATCGAGTGAGAAATATGTCATCGATTGATCACCCACATCATCATATTTGCCAAAATTACTTAATCCATTTCCATCACTATCTTTTTTCTGGAAAAAATCTTTTTCAAACATCCAAGTAAAGATGCCGTGGTTTCCACCTGCAAAAATGCCTGAAACAAGCTCTGTGTCAACATCTCCTTTATTGTATGAGAAGGAACCACCTAATCTGAATCGTCGAAAAACGACAGACCCTACTGTGGTAATTTGTTTATCCATAGCAGATGCATCTTGCCCGTTACCTACTGCAGTAATGAGGCTAAATGGACCGGGCTCTATGCCAATCTCATATGCCGCTTCCTGTTTTCCATAAGAATTAAAGCCTGTTTTTTGTCGGATGTATGACCCATCACCACCATCATCTAATAATCGAAGGCCGAATGGCATCATGACACGCCCAAATTTGATATAACTGTTTAAGGGTAAATTATAAACCATAGCAAATGCTTCACGATTGGCAGCTCCGGGTGCAAAATTTTCATCAACATAAAAAAGCATTCGATCAGGAATCGCTGATATTTCGAGATAAATATTTGCCTCGGGCATTGTTATAGAATTGTTATATCGAGGGTCACCATCTTGCCCGACGATATTTCTTGTAGAATCTGTACCAATGATTGTTTTGTTGGCCACACGAAAATTTGTTCCAATGGAAAAATACTCGTTTATCATGTTGGTAAACATGCCGCTTTTATTTTGTGATTTGGCTTGAAAAGTGGGAAGCTTTGTTTGGGAATAAATAAATCCAAATCCCGTTCGTTTCCCACCGCCTGTTTTATTTACATGACATTGAGAACATTTATATCCAGTTCGAACAGCAATATAAGGCTCAGCTGATAAACTCGTAATTCCAATAAAGATTCCAATAAGGATGTTATATTTTTTCATTTATTCTGGCGCTCCAATTAGTATCCATGTTTTAATTTGTTCGATTCTTTTATTGGATAGGAAGGGAGGACCATCCCGAGGCATTCTATTACCTTCTATATCTATTCCAACCACTTTTTTCACTAAATAGCTCACATCTGGATACCAAGGGTTAACCCGCAATAATTCGGGCACTTCGAAAGCCTCAAAATCCACTAATTGTTCATAAGCCACTTCTTGTGTATTTAATAATAATTCACCCGCACCACTAGATGTGAGATGGCATGAGCAATTTTTACCAAGAATATCATCATACACCAAATCCCAAGCTGATTTATCGCCTATATCTAATGTATTTGAAAATGATTCAGTTGAATCGGGATTTTCTAAACTATTCCAAGTAAAATCCACTTGTCCAGATGATCCGTTTTCTCCATCAAATTCGATCCAAACTACAATTGAATCAGAACCTAATATTTCATCACCAGACGAAATGCCTTCGACAGATTCAATATTTCCTGTTATAGTGATATCATTAATTGTTAACGCTTCTGTCCCTGTATTTTTTAAGATGGTTACAATTTTTAATTCGTCACCTCCATCTTCAAAAGGAATATCATTTAAAGATGTTAATGAAACATCTAAGTGTCCAGCTTGAGGGACGAATGGGGTACCATCAGGTTTAAGTTCAGAACCATCTCCCGCAAAAGATATTCCCATAGGGTCTCTCCAATCATCGCCACTACAGGAAACACATAATAATGCAATCATGAAAAGAGATATAGTATTTATTATTTTTAAGTCATTTTTCATTGTGTTAACTCATAATCTTTTTTAAATAATTTAAAAATCAGGCTTTCTTTTTTACGCTGATCTAGGACATAATAAACAAGAGCCCATTTTCGCATTTGAAAATAAGCGTACATATCTTCTTCGGATTTACTATAAAGTTCATCGCCAGTAATCGTATTTCTTGCCCATGAATCAAATGCTTTAACTTCATTTTCACTATAAACGGCTTCTAAATTGCTATAATCACCTACAATATCCTCTCGAGCAAACCCAAAAATATCATCATCATATCCTGGCATGGGTGTCCCAGTCAATCCAGTTGAAAAAGTTCGATAAACATCAATTGGATCACTCCCTCCCTTAAAAGGATCATGAGCACAATCGGGAGGGACGATTGGATTCCCCCAATCATTGACTAACTCATCTGATGTAGGTCCATCAGCATTCCCTTCTGGGCCATGACAGCTGAAACATTCCATTAAACGATATAACATTTGTCCATCTTGAACTAATTCATCCGTTTTTTCAGGAACAACCGCGGGTAGTTTCACTTCGGGTGCTGGTGTTTGAATCGTGAATTTTTCAGCAAAAGTTTTAATATAGGATGTAACATCAGAAACATCCTGATCATTTAAAATATTTTTCCAAGCGGGCATGGATGTTCTTGTAACGCCATTTCGAATTGTTTTATGAATATTTTCATCGGTAGGAAGAGAGCCAGATGGTGTTGTTCTAAATAAATACTTTCCTTTTGTAAAATCCCGTGGTAGGGGAGATAAGACATTTGCAGCTGGACCATTCCCATCTCCAGACATCCCATGGCAACCACTACAATTTGATTGGTATATTGTTTTGCCTTTGACTATATCTGGCAAATTATTTGCAACTCCAATTGATTGGAATACAATAAATCCTACCATGATTAATTTCTGAAATTTTCCCATTTTATCCTTTCATCGCTAATTCTTTAAAGGAGACATTGCTCAATATTTGATTAATTTCATTTTCAACTTTATGCATCACATTCTGAAGTGGTTTGCATTGGTTTTGTCTACCGCAATCTTCAAAATTATCATCGAGGCAGTCAATCATATGCATTTCGCCTTCAAATACTTCTATCACTGATTTCAAAGATATTTCTTGAGGCGATTTAAGCAATTTGTATCCACCATGTGATCCACGAATAGATTCCACAATATTATTTTTAACAAGTTGCTGTAAAATCTTGGAAAGAAATTCTTCAGGAAGATTCAATGCATTGGCGATGTCATGCTTGCTTTTTAAGTAACCTTTTGGATTGGATGCGAAAAAACTCACAACTAAAATGCCATAGTCACATGCTTTGCTGATTCCCATGAATGTATTTCCTATTTCTCCTTGATTCATATAATGGACAATTAGAGTCCACTATCGATGGGAAAATATAGAAACTGATTATTAGAGTAAGATTAGAGTAAGATTAGAGAATTCTAATCTTTGAAGCAGAATAAAGAGTATAAGGTATATTATATCGAGAGAAAATCGTAAAACAATTAATCAATTTTAATTTGATATAATTCTTCAAATAAATCTGTTTTCATGATTCGAATGGCATCCCACGTTAGTTTTGTACAAACACGCGCACATACTTGACACCCAATACATTCATCAAAACGCACTTGAACGGGCGGGATTGGGCTTCCATATTTTTCTATTGGAACCGGTTCGATACAATCAACGGGACAAAAAGGAACACACGCTTGACATCCAGTGCAATTATCTTCGTCCACGATGGCCATAACCTTCGGACGCTTCTTTTTTAAATTTGGTAATTCCGGTAATTCCGGTATACCTTTAAAATGATTGTAAACTGCCATTAATACTCTCTTCTTAGAACAATAAATTTACACAGCTAGATAATTTTTCCTTCTATTTTTTTTACCTTTGAATATTAAAATCTATACGTCAAACCAAAATACCAGAAGGATCGTATAAATTCTGCATCTTTCGATAAGTCAAAACTCATATAAGTGTTCAAATGTTTTCCGACCCTTTTTGAAAGGCTAGCCGAAAATGTCTTCTGTATATAGTCATTCCAATTTTTCCCGAAACCAAAAGTATATAATTCAATATCGGCATGTATAAACCCATTACCAATAAAAGGAATAGATAAACCCAATTTATTTTGTAATCCATTTAATAATTGGTTTTGAATCATTAAACTATTCCAATCAAAAGTTAAACCATTACCTAAAGTAGTGGATCTATAATACACTGAGCTAACAGCCGAAAATTGGTCTGTCCCCGATTCTTTTCTAAAATTGGATCCAATTTGGATTGTGCCCCAACTATTTGTTTGCCATCGGAGCGAATTGTACCATCCATTTTTTAATTCAGACTGGAATAAAGAATCTGGAACCAAAACTTGAGATTGTTGATAAATAATTTGTTGTCGTGATGTATATCTAGAGCGCAAAGTAATTCTACGTCCTAATTTAAATCTCAGAGAAAATTGTGAAAAAGTTGATTCAATAAAGTCTCTATCATAAATAAGCTCATTCCGATAAAAATCAAATGTCTGGTATAGTTTTAACGACAATTGGTTTATAGGGCTATAAGATAATTTTGAATAGATAAATTCTCGGTCAATGCCAGAACCTGCATATTGCCCAACAAAAGCTATGCTACCCGTAAAGTGTTGAGAAGGGAATTTGATTTTTGAAAAAAGCCCAATTTTCTTTATGTCTGAATTAAACTGGTAAGATTCAGGATTCGGCTGAAAACCACCCAACCCACCAAGTATTATATTCTTAAAAATGGGCATGGTTGCCAATAATCCGTCAGTTGCACCAATGCCTGAAAGTTCAGATGCGAAAACTCGCCCAAGTTGAAGATAAGGTTCTTTGTTCTTTGCGCCAAAACTTGCTCGAGCTTGATAAAGGGTAAATTGATAGTCTTCCAAGTTACTTCTTCCATAAATCCCCACTTTAAAGTGTCTCATGGATGGAACACTTAATCCATATTGCAATGTTCCAATGCCTGTTTTATCCGAAACACCATCTGGCAACGATTGTATTGTGGTCCTCAGGGATATATTGCCTGAATGTTTAATTATTAAGTTTTGTTTTTCTGGCTCTTTTTGCTCAATGATTCCAGGCTCTATGGGTTTTGTCAAAATTATCGTGGCTGATTTTTCAAATTGAACTCGATCTCCGATTTGAATGGTTTCTATAGGAACAAGCGGAGAAGTGACAGATGAGTTTTTAGCTGAATGTGTGATGACCAAATCACCCAAAATTTCTGACCGACGGAAAAGTTGAAGTGTATCTCCTACAGAAATCCCCTGAGAAGTTCCAATATCACAATACACTTGATCTGCTGTTAAATATGTGACTTTACCTTGCCCGGTGATTATTTCCAAATTTTGCCCAAAACCAAACGCTAATAGGCATAAAAAAAGATTCTTTTTTAAAAATTTAATCATGTTCACTTCCCGATGGGTGGCATTGATAACATGCGCTAGATTCATAAACATAACCCATTTTTCCAGCATGCTCATCATCCATTTCACTTTTGCGATGATCGTGGCAAACCCCATTCAATCCACAAGAATATTCAGCATAGTCATTAGGATTGATATGACATTCTGCCGTACACGAAGTCCATTCATTTTGATGTTTGCCACTATATATGGGAAATAAAATATCATGATGTGACATATCGATGGGTGACCAGGACCATGTATTATGGCAAAGAATACAATCGGTATTTTCAGGATGATTGCCAGCATTAATACTTGCCGATATTTCAGATTGATGGCATCCATTACAATCCGTTGGTAGCCAGGAAGTCCAGTTTTGGGAATCTGTGTTATGGCAATGACTGCATAAGAGTAATCGATGCATTCCTGCCAATGGAAATAGCGTCAATTCATGGTTGAATCCTGAAACAGATGTTTCCCAGCTTATGGGAGAATGACATCGTTCGCAGTCCAAACCATTTGCTTCAAGATGAACATCGAAATGGCAATCTTTACACTCTGTTGATAGATTTGAAAACTGATGTTTTTCTTCAACTGTGTTTCCTATATGACATTGAATACAATCTGCAAATTGATGCTGCCCTAACAATGTATATCGTGTTGTATTATGATTAAAAAGTGGTTCATTAGATAAAGGAAGCCAAGAGTGTACGCCATGGCAGTCTGAACAATCCATGGTAGTTATATTTTGATTTTGGCTATATCCAATTGTCAATGTTAGTGCAATCATAATCCGAATCATTTTAAAATTGGTTTATTATATTTTTTTTGTTTTTTAATCCAAAACCTTAATAAATCTCCATCGTCATCATCATCATCTTCTGATCCATTCGGATGACAATTATAACAAGCAGAACTTTCATAAACATAATCTGATTCTTCATCATGTTCATCATCCATTTCACTTTGATCGTGATCGTGACAAACGCCGTTTAACCCACATGAAAAATCCGTATAGTCGTCTGGATTTACATGGCACTCCGATTCGCAACTCGACCATTCACCTTCGTGATCTCCGGAATAAATTGGGAAGTAATCCCCATCATGATCAAACGTCACATCATCCCAATCTTCCGTTGTATGGCAGGCTTCGCAATTGGTAGGATCACCGTCATTATGCTCTTCATAAAATTCTTCCATGTGACAGGATGCACATCCATCCGTAATCGACGAATGACTAAAATCGACTTCTTCCCAATCTGATGTGGATGTATGACATAGCTCACATTCGGTAGGGAATCCATCATCATGTTCTTCGGCAAAATCTTCCATGTGGCAGTCAGCACATCCCGTTGTGATACCAGTATGTTCAAAGGACGCCCCTTCCCATGTGTCCGTCCCCGTGTGGCAATTTTCACATGTTTCAGAAAATCCTTGCCCAGTTGTATGGGGTGGATCAGTGGCATTTTGATAATCTACAAAATGGCAAGTGGCACAAGGAGCATTGAGTGTATGGGCATAAATATCCGGTGACCAACCCAATTCATTATGGCATTCTTCACACACATCAATTGTATATCCATAAATACCATGGTCAGGAGCGGTTGTTTCATTAAAATCTGTTAAGTGACATTGCCCATCTTGACACGAATTAGGTGTATCATTAAATATATTATTTATATGGCAATCACCGCAATCCGTGGTTAAATGAAGCCCCAGCAAAATAAAGGATGTTTGCTCATTTGTATGGGGGAATGGATCGATAGTCCATTCTGATGAATTGGGATGGCAGAGGGCACAATCTGTGCCAATATTATTATTTCCATGAGCCGGATCTGTACTATTTTCATGCTCTGGATTATGGCAATCTTGGCAAATAGTTTCGGTGAAATTGATATGATCAAAAATTAATTCTTCCCACGATTGATCCACGTGGCATAAGGCACATTGATTATTAATTTGATGTGACACATGATCGTAACTTGAAGTTGAAGAATTTGTTGTAGCTATTCCACCATCTACATGACAGCCGGCACAATCCGATGGAAGATCATAATTTCCATCCACATGGCATTGTTCACATTCCACAGAAGCATGTGCGCCTCCAAGGGGAAAATCTGTTAAGGAATGATCAAATTCTGCGCCTTCCCATGTTTCCGTTGAATGGCACACTTCACAATTCTGACTAAATTGCTCATCTGAATGGGATGGAGATTCGGGATATACAGACGTGCCTGTTTCATTAAACGCTTGTTCGTGGCAAGACCAACAATCGTTAGGCGTATCGTTATAAATCTCATTTACATGACAGGATTCACAATCGGTAGTTAGGTGTGCACCTGTCAAAAGATACTCTGTTTGAGATGCTGAATGGTCGAAGGGTGAAATTGTCCATGATTCTGTGGTGGCATGACACACTTCACAATCTGAACTAATATTTCCGTCAGCATGCGGTGGGTTGATTGAATTTTGCTGTTCGGGAATATGGCAGGTTCTGCAATCAGTGTTTGTGAAATTAATATGATCAAAAATGAGTTCAATCCAATTTGTACCTACGTGACAATTTTCGCAGGATTCATTGATTTGATGTGACTCATGATCATAGTCAGATTGGAGAGAATTTGTTGTGGCTAACCCGCCATCAATATGACAACCGGCACAATCCAATGGAAGATCATAATTCCCGTCGCCATGACATAGATTACAGGTTGTTGTTTGGTGCGCGTCTAATAAAGGAAATTCCGTTTCATTATGATCAAAAACTGCGCCTTCCCATGTGCTTGTTGAATGGCAAACGGTGCAATCTTGAGAATAGTCAGCCGCAAGATGATTTGGAGCATCAGGATACACCGATGTTCCCGTTTCTGAAAACGCTTGTTCGTGACAAGACCAACAATTTTCGGGAAAATCAAAAGTACCGCCAGAGTGACATTGTTCACATGTTGTGGATTTATGAGCCCCATCTAAAACAAAATCAGTCACTAATTCATGGACAAAAGTGGAAGGAGCCCAAGCCGTTTGGCTTGTTGAATGACATTCCTGACAATCTGTATCTAATCTAGACTCTAAATGTGCGGGGTTTGTAGATTGGTCATAATCGATTCGGTGACAATCATAACAACCCGTTGGCGTTAAATCAAAGTTTGTCATAGGTGTTTCTGTATGACATTCCCGACAACGTATTTTCCGATGTGAGCCTAATAAGGAGAATTGTGTTAATTCATGATTAAATGTTCTGGATGTAACTTGCCATGAATCATTTCCGTGACATTGCAAACAGTCATTTCCCAATTTATTTTTATGAACATCCAAATGACAAGATGCACACTCTGTCTCATCCAGAGAAAATTGATGTTTTTCAGCTACAGTATTACCTGTATGGCAGTCAGCACATTCTTGAACACGATGACTACCTTTTAGGGGGAAATTTGTGGTTGAATGGGAAAACCCTTTTAGACTTAGAGTGCTCCAGTCATCGCCACCATGACAATCTTCACATTCGAGGCCTGCAACATTGAGTTCAGGGTTTTGAACGGCAAAAGCAAATTGAATGAAAAAGAATACTAATAGTTTTTTCATCTTATATCATCCGTGAGTTTATGGCAATCAACGCACCGACTAGGTAGTGGTTGATATCGAGTGAATATACCTGCCCCATCTCGCTCCGTTGGGTGACAATCTTGACAAGGAACGTTTTTATGTTTTCGATCTAAGGGGAATTGTGTTGCGTCATGTTGAAACTCGATTGTTTTAAATGAAGCTGAAATATGGCAAGATTCACAGGTATTATTGTAATGAATCGCAAATTGATTTCGGTGTTCATCTTTGTGGCAAATTTTACACTCAGGGTTTTCCCACGTAAACTGTATTTGTGTTTTACCTGATTTAGATTGATACGGCTTATGACATTGGTTGCATGGAACAGCCATGTGACCGCCATCTAAAACAAACCGCGTAATGAGATGCATGGAAAAAGTGAATATTGTTGGTTTAAATCCATTTACGGTATGGCATGGGGCACAATCGCCTCCATCTTGTCTCCGTGCAAATTGTCCCTCATGATAATCCGTATGGCATCCTTGGCAGGATGTAAAAAGGGGCAATGCTCCCGACAAAGTTTGCTGATGGCATTCAAGGCATTTAACCCCAACATGCATCCCCTCAAGCGGATACTTTGTATCATTATGATTAAATGATTTAGTTTTTTTCCAATCTTCTGTGATATGACAAGATTCACATTTATTCCCATAACTTCCTTTATGATAGTCTGTATGGCAAGATGTGCAGGATTCAAAAATAAGCCCTGTTAATTGTTGAACAGGCGGATCCCAGTCGGTATGTTTTGAATGACATTTTTCACAATCTACTTTTTTGTGGGCACCGGTTAATAGGAATTTGGAATTTTTATGGTTAAAGGACGTTGAAGCATCTTTCCAATTATTCACATTATGGCAAGTCTGGCAATCAGAACCCACTTCACCTTTATGAATATCATTATGGCACGATTGGCAATCTTGCGATAGTCCCAAAAAAGTGCGATCTAAAACAGGAAATGTGGTATTTTCATTTGCCCAAGTTATGATAGGTTCCCATTTTATATTTTTCCGTAAATGACATTGGTTGCATTTCACTTGTCGATGCTTTCCCTCTAATCGATAGCCGGTCTCTTTATGGTCAAACTTTACCATATTTTTTGGCCAAAATACGAGTTCAAATTCTTTTCCGTTATGATCGGAGTGACATAGACCGCAATCTTTTTGTCGATCGTCCCGATGATAACCTTTGTCTTGATCTATTTTTATTTTTAAAGGTGTGTGACATTCTACACACCCATTAGAAATTTTTTTTTTACCTAATTCATGACATTGGACACAATTGGATGTACCTTCCAAATCTGCGTGATATTTAGATAAAGGTCCTGGTGAAAATTGACTAAATGAAACCGTAGTCATTATCATAATAAATAGAAATAATTTTTTCATTTGAAATATGGGTCGAATTATTGTCAACACAAATTACCCATAACTCTCATGCGTAATTTGCTTTTTTTCAATCCCTAAACCTTCAAGAGAAGACAAGACAGATTCTAAAAATCTGGGGGCAGGGGCAACCCCTTCTTTTCGTGCAGATATCTTTTCATATTTTGAAATACCCGGGCCACATAAATATATCTGTGGATGGTCCATTTTAGCCAATTTTCGTTCAATTCGTTCAGAGGTGATTCTGCCAGTCTGATACGGGAGATTAAATCCATCTGGTTCTTCGCGAGTGAATAAAAAATCTACCGTTAATTGATCAGGAAATTGCATTTGTAAATCAATCAACTCTTTTCCAAAAATGGTATTCTTCCAGGATTGATTGCTATAGACCAGCGTATGTTTGATATCGGGGTAAATTTTTAAAGCATATTTTAAAATACTATAATTGGGGACAATACCACTTCCTGCGCAAATATGTAGAATTTCGCTAGGCAAGGGGCCATTTTTTGGCAACGTGTAAGGTCCTGTAAACCCAGTTACAATCATTTTTGATCCTTTGTGTGTTCTTTTCGCAAGGATTGGAGAAAGTAGAGGCGGATACTTGGATTTTCCGGGATAATACATTTCTTCTTTGACAGTAATTGCCAGATATTTTTCGTCCGGAGAACTGGATAAAGAATAGGCTCTCGGACTTTCCTTTTTACCTTTTTTATCTTCCAAAAAAGCTGTCCATCTTTCCAATGCTACAAATTGATGAGGATCAATGGTCAAAAAATGCCCTGGTTCATAATCCAATAAGTCATTCCCGGTAAACAGAATTAATGTGGTTGTATCAGGTGTCTCTTCGATCACATCTGCGACCATAACTTCAAGTTTTTTTATTTTTTTACGTGTTGCGTTCATTTTAAAATAATTTCTCTTATTCTATTAACGGTTGAAGCTAAGCCTTTGCCTCAATTTTTTTTCCCAAATTCAATCCCGATAGAATTAAGCAGAGGAAAGGGTAATTCACCTCCGGCAAAAATAAATGTATAATCATTTTCTATTTCAACGGTTGAATCGGGAGATTGTAAAGTGACTGCATTGTCCGTAATCTTTTTTGGATTGGAACTAAAAACGGCATTCAATAATCCTTTTGCCATGGCTTCTTCAATATGGGATTCATTTCTAGCTTTCAAACGGAAGAAATTTTCCTTCCGATAAGAAATGGTTACTTCATTGCCCTCTTGATGGGCGAGTCCCAGAGCTGCTTCAATGGCACTATCGCCACCGCCAACGACTAATAGTTTTTTATGTTTGTATGTTTCTGCATCAATGAGTTTATACATCACTTTCCCTAATTCTTCTCCTGGAATTCCTAATTTCCTAGGAGTACCTCTTCTTCCTAAAGCTAACACAACTCTGGAAGCCGACGCAGGACCAGAGGATGTTTCTACTGTAAAACTCCCTCGTTCACCTGTAATCCCTTTCAATTGATGATTTGAAAGTAATCGAACTTTTTGTTCTCGGATAACTTTTTCCCAAATCGCCAGTAAATCTTCTTTTTCATACTCGCCTTTTTTTAGAGGACCAAACAAAGGCAACTCTACTGGCTGGACTAAAACCAGTTTCCTCCGGGGATATTGCAAGATTGTTCCACCGGGTTGATCTTGATCCAGAACCAAATAATTGAGTCCCAATTCTTTAGCCCGCAATCCTGCGGACAAACCAGCAGGACCTGCACCAATAATGACCACATCAAATTCAGCCTTCGAACTTTCGAGCTTACTTTGATGAATATGATCTATGGCTGTAACTCCATGACTGATGGCATTTTTAATCAAGGCTAAACCACTCAATTCACCAATAATATAGAGACCTGGAATATTGGTTTCAAAATCGTCAGACAATTGCGGAATATCTTCTCGTTGACTGATATCGCCTAATCCAATTTCAATCCCGGAAACGGGACAAGCTTCGGCGCATTTTCCATGGCCAACACAATGAGAGCCATGAATGATAGTTGCCTTACCATCGATGAGCCCTAAAACGGTTCCTTCTGGACAGGCATCCACACAAATACCACATCCGATGCACAAAGATCGATTAATAATAGGATGCTGAAGTAAGGCTTTATCCTGGCGCTTTGCACGTGTTTCCTCTAACCGTTTACGAGTAATGGCGTCCTTTTTTTTCATGGTTTGAATATAGGGAATCAAAAATATAAGGATAATCATAACGCCAATTCCCCAAGAAAGTAAAAGCTCAGTATTCATTAGAGCACCCAGGTATAACCCATTGCTACAACAACAGTCACATGAATAATCATAATAACAATCATCGTATATGCGAATGGTTTATGAATTACATGCCAATAATGAAAAAGAGAATGAGCCGCATTCCAAAATGCAATTTGACGATCCATTTTTACAATTTGTCGTAATGAATGTTTAAAAGATTTCATATCTGTATCCGAAATTGAAGTGGTTGATTGAATATCTTTTTTTATTTTTTGCCATTTGAACCAACCAGAAACATCCATAAAAAAAATGGTAAAGATTCCCCATAATTCTCTTTTTTCAATTTTCTCTGCTCCGGATAAATCTCGAATATGTGCAATGGACTTATCCGATATATTAAATTCTTTTTGAAAAGTTTGAATTGTATTAGAGAGTTTATTTTTGAATTCATCCCTTGTTAATTCTTTCCCGCTTACTCGGTGAGGGATTTTGACATAAATATATCTGCCTATAAAACCACTGGATGCCACTGCCACCATGGACCAATAAGAGATGGAAACAAGTCCTCCAAATTTAAAAGCTGTATGAAAGGTGACTAAAATAGGTCCAGCTATTCCAAGAAAAATATGATAATTCAACCATGTGGGAAGTTTTCCCCATTTCTGAAAAAAGGAGACACGTTTCCTTAATGAATATGTAAACATAATTATCATCATTAAGCTACCTAGAATGCCAAGACCATGCCCTACAAACCCTCCCGGTTTCCAGGCTCTATGAAGCGATATTCTGGGGCGATCAATTAGTGACGCTAAATAATATTCCCCCGCAGTCATTAGAATCCAAATAATAAACCCAAAGGTTATTAATGATAATAGGGTAATGATATATCGATGAATATTCATAATTAAAGTTACTCAAATTAATATGATAAGATGATTAGAGTTTGATTAGAAAACTCTAATATTAGTATAGCGTATATTTATGCAATTCAGATGTAAATTACTGGATGAATCATTGGAGCAGTTTGTGCATATTCTCATTATAGAAGATGAATCATTTATTGGAGAACATATTCTCTCATCCTTGAAGGAACGAGGATTCTCCTGTAAATGGTATCAAAAAGGAGAAGATGGATTAGAGTCTGCCGTGGTTGATTCTTACGATTGTATCATTCTAGATAGGCGCCTTCCTGATATGGATGGGTTGATTATTTGTCAAGAAATTCGTAATCAAGGAATTAGTACACCTATTATTATACTTACCGCTATGGCTGATGTTGATCAAAAAGTTGAAGGATTAAATGCGGGCGCAGACGATTATATGACTAAACCTTTTTCTGCAGATGAATTAATCGCTCGATTAAATGCAGTTGTGAGGCGAATTACCTTTCAAAGAAAACCAACAATTCAATTATCCAACATTAAACTAAATCCCGTAAAAAGAACCGTGAGAGTTGATGAACAATTGGTCTCCATGTCCAACCGAGAATTTCTATTATTACAATATTTGATGCACCACAGAGGAAAACCTTTAACTCGGAGTCAAATATTTGATCATGTATGGGATGATTCAACTGGGTCTGAATCCAATGTTGTTGATGTTTATATAAATTATGTTCGCAAAAAAATTGATTTAAATCCAAAGAAGGAATCTCACATTATCACTGTTAGAGGATATGGGTACCGATTTAATGAAGATGCCTAAATTAACACTTCACCGAAAAATTGTTTTTTGGTCCACCTTAGTAGTTGCAACTATTTTAATTGTATATAGTATAGAATCCATTTTGTTAATCAGGAACAAACTTGGGGAAGATATTGATTATCGTTTAGAATCAGAAGCGCATGAAATTGTCCAAACATTTGGGCTTCAAAATGGACAAGTAAAAATTATACATGAATTTGAGTGGGAAGAGCCCCACCATATTTCAAAAGAAGATGCAATCTATATTGTATATGTGGATGAAAACCGGAAAGAAATAATAAGATCAAAAAATTATGAGGGAAAAGCGTCTCCAGTTTCATCCCTTTCATTTGATTCCTTAAAAACAACGTTTAAAACAAACTTAATTAACAATATAAAAATTCGATTTGCAGCTAAGCCTTTTAGGTTAGAAGAAAAACACAGAGGATGGTTGATTACAGGTATGAGATTTGATGGATTGAAACATGTGCAATCCGTTATCCTAGGTGTATATGCTTTTATTTTCCCTATCGCAATGCTGATTGCTTTCTTAGGGAGTTCAGTTGTGGCTAGAAAGGCACTGGAGCCCGTATTGGATATTTCTGAAACAGTTCGAAACATTCATGCTAGAAATTTAAATCAGGAACTCACCGTTTTAGACTCAAAAGATGAAATCGCCCATTTGGCAGAGACGATTAATAATCTTCTAAAAAGGTTGAGGATAAGTTTTCAAACAATTCGTCAATTTACAGCAAATGCGTCTCATGAATTAAAAATCCCATTATCGATCGTACAAGCAGAATTAGAACAATTACAAAAAGTTGATCAAGCTACTTTAAAGAATGATTCATTAGAAAGAACTAAACTTGAATTAAATCGTATGGCGAAACTTATTGATGATTTATCTACACTGGCTAAAGCAGACACAAACCAAATCATGATTCATAAACAATCTGTATGGTTAAATGATATTATTCATGATGAAATTGAGCGCTATCGACGTAATGCAAATGAAAAACATATAGCCTTGATTGCAGAACAATTGCCATCTGTTTCTGTCCATGCTGATCCTCATTGGATGCAGGTATTGGCATCCAATATATTGGATAACGCCATTAAATTTTCACCGAATGATTCAACAATTGTCGTTCAAATCATTGAGAAAGATGAACGTTTTTTTGAATTAAGTGTTATAGATGAAGGTCCGGGGATTCATGAAACAGAAATTGAAGATATAACACGTCGGTTTTATAGATCAGAACCAACTAATAACATATCTGGTAGTGGACTGGGATTATCGATTGTTGAGTGGGTTGCCGAGTCTCACGGTGGGCAAATTGATTTTAGAAATAATGTCGGAGGCGGATTAACCGTTACTTTAACAATCCCCAAATAATTTATTTTAATAAATAATTTTCGATCACCCAGCCACTGCCGAAAATAATACATCCGGCAAGAAGCAATTTTGGGTCCATCAAAGTAGGGAATTTGATAATAAATCCGATTCCAATAACGGTCATGCCTAAAACTTCTAACGCTTTCGCTAAATAATACATTATAAAGATTTATCCATGTCATTTAGGAGAGCCACTTGATCTTGGAATGCAGTATTCTTTATTTTTAAAGCATAGAAATAATATAGAATCCCGACGAGAAATAGTTGTCCATGTAACCACCCTATGGAAAAGTTATTATCGGCTGCACCCCCTAATATAAATATAATTCCAAATAGAAGAACCGTTAAACTAACATGCTTATAAATGGGTCCTTTTATTTTTGCCATTTTAATTTGAAAGACTTGTGCTTGGTCTAAGTGGGCTATAAGCGGTTTATAGGCTTTAGATGTCACTATAAAAAAGTACATAACCAATGTTTCGGTTAATGATAAAATGATGATGGTTACGGTAGCGATACGCGGGTGATTAACACCCCATATAAAATTGTGCGTGAAACCAGCATATCCTGTTATTAACAGTAAAATTGTTGTCATGCCCATCAATACATAACATGAAATTAAAAATGTCCACATTTGTTTGTTTTCCTTAAAAAGAGAAGGCGGGAATTTCGATTAAAATAATCTTATAATGGAATGAAAAGATCATAAAATATATTCAAAATGTCGTTTTAATATTCCGTGTGGAAAAAAAGTTATTATTTAGTAAGTGGCTAAGTATCGTTCTAGCCATGACCCTTATTGCTTGCACTGATAAAACAACTTATTCAGTTGTTGGGACGGTGGCGGATATTCAATCTGCAGAGAATACAATTATAGTTAAACATGATTCCATTCCCGGCTTGATGATGGCAATGACCATGCCATTCCATGTGAAAAATATTAAAGAAATTGAACATATTTCTCCTGGAGATAGTGTCCGTTTTGACTTTATTTGGATGGATGAAACTACTTATGCACAAAATTTCAGTGTTATGGGGAAAGGAAAAGAGATTGAAAATGAAGATGAATTTTGGGAGGAAGAATCTTTCAAAAAGAGTTTAGGCGATATCATTGATAATGGCACTTTTCTTAATGACATTGGTGAGCCCGTTCAATTATCTGACTCGGATGGAAAATTTAGAATTATTTCTTTTATTTTTTCCCGATGTCCTATGCCCAATATGTGCCCCGCAGTTGTATTCAAGAATCAATATCTTGCCAGTGCATTCAAAGAAAATAACCGAGTGGACCTAATCATGATCAGCTTTGATTATGAATATGATTCACCCAAAATTTTGATGGATAAATATGGACCAGCTGTTTCGCTATATCCGAATTGGTATGTTTGGTCTAGCCAAAACTATTCTTCGGATATGATGTGGTTAGCAAAACAAACAGGGTTTGAGTTTTGGGGTGTAGAGCAGAATCAGATTGGTCATAATCTCCGAACAATTGTTTTGGACCCGAACAGGCGCTGGCTTAAAACGTATGTGGGGGATCAATGGCGCGGAAAAGATATAAAGGATGAATTAAATCAGATAATAAATATTTATTAATAAAAAAGCCCCAGAAATAGCTGAGGCTTTTAAACAAAAACTCAATTTAGAATTTACCACTCATCTTCGTCATCCCATTCGTCTTCATCATCATCGCTTTCTTCTTCTCCGAATTTGTATCCATTTTCATTGAAATAGTTTTTAACAATTCCTGAAATATCTTTTTGGCCTTTCATATCCCAAATAAAGTCGCGAATACCTTCCAACATTGCTGTGGTATCTCCATCCAATGCTATTAGATGTTTCCCATAAATATCTGCGGCATAATCATCCTCAAATAAATCTGGTGTAGGGAGGAAGGGAGCTGGCATTTTAGTTCCGGGCATAATAACCATGGGATCATTTAGCCAATCCACAATCCAATCAGCACGAAGTCGATCTTTTGCCATGGCTAAATTAGGTGCCCAAGCTTGAGCTCCTTGAATTGGGAATGTTGCACCATAGAAATGGCAATTATTGCATGCGCCAAAATCTGCACTTGCTAGCTTTTCACCTGCTTTATATTTACCATCAATAGATACGGAATGGTCTGTCTCATAAGCTAATAATTGATTATCAGAATATTGAAAAGATCGTATAATAGAATTCCATTGATCATCTGTCATATTAAAGGAAGGCATCCGAACTTGCAAATTTGGACGAATAGTTGTGGGGCTATTAAAAAATTTGAACAACCAACTTGGTTGTGTTTTTCTACCTTGTGTATTCAAATTGGGTGGCGAAAGATCTGGCTGGCCAATTACATCGACAATTTGTCCACCAAAATCGTCAATAATATGACACCCTTGACAATTAAATTCTTTGATAAGTTTACGACCTTCATAAACCAATTCATCACTCACATATTGATCCGCAAGCATTTTAGTGCTTACTTCTTTTTCAGAGAAACTCAATATAGCTGTTACAAGTGCTTCAACTTCTATGTCACTGAAACCAAAGTTGGGCATTCTCAACTTATCTTCTGCAGGTGATTCTTTTCCATAATCGAAGATTCTAGGGTTCTCGAGTTTCCGTTTAAACCAAGCATGATTCACGTGTTCAATATCATGGATATAGCCAAAATCGAGTTTATCAACAGGCTTAGATCCTTCAAAAGTTAGTTCAGTACCAATTGGTTTTGCATCTTCATATCCAGGGATATTGTGGCATCCAAAACACCCATAATACCGGAAACTTTTATCAGCAACATAATCAATTTTTTCATCATGAGACATATTTGCTAATGAAGATTTTGCAAATGCTTCTGTATTCATTTTAGATAACCAACCAAAAGCAATTTTATCTAATTGATTTTTATCTAACTCAATATTTTCCATTGCTTCAAAGTCCGGATTTGTGAAGGACCTTAAGTAGGCGGTAATATCTTTAGCTTCTTGGTCAGATAATCTCAAATTAGGCATGCGGGTGCCCGGCCAATATTCGCTCGGATTTTTAATCCAATTGTAAACCCATTCTGCAGATCCCTTTGATCCAAGTCCAATTAAGTTAGGCCCATGGTCTTTAAGAATAGACTCAATTGAAATGTCTTCAGAAATCATTTTTTCATCCGGTTCAACAATATGACACCCTCTGCAACCAAGCGCATTAAAAAGGTCTTCACCATTTACAGCATCTCCCATAAATAGATGATCATTTTTTGTGGATACTTCTTTACCATCAGAAAATAAATATTCTACCATGGCAATAATTTCTGTGTCATTGCGTTTAGTCATTTCAGGGCTAGAATTATTATCTTGGCCAAAGAAGTGAGGCATACGTGTATTATGTCTAAATGATCTGGGTGCCTTTATCCATTTAGCGGTCCAGTTTTTATCTAGTTTTTCAGAGACTTTTGCCAAATCTGGGCCCGCTTTACGTCTTTCTTGATAGCGTTGAATCAAATGGCAGCCATTACACCCACTTTTTTCAATGAGAGATAATCCAAGGGTTAGTTGATCTGCATCATTGATATAAGCTTCTTTCTGGTGGCATTTAAAACAACTTGCTTCGATGTAATTAGTGGGAAGCATTGGTTGTAACCAGTGATGCATTTGTTCCCAATCATATTCTTTTTCCCAACGAACTTTTTCTTCTTCCGAATTTGGCATATGAACTGCTGAGACAAATGATGTTCCTCGGGCTCGCCCAGAATGACATCCGGTACAACCAAAATCAGACATTGGATGGGGTGACGCTGAACTTAAAAAGGTATCTAAATTTGGGTGAGTCCGGTATGGTTGTGCTGCATCTACAAAATCCGGGTTTGTAATTCCTAAATGGCAACTTGTACAGCGGTCCACAGAAGGAACTTGAGTGAAATTCACATTATACTTGATGTCAGGAACCACAATTTGCTTCACTTTATAATATGGATTCATAAAGTCAAGAATAGGCAAATCTCGGACTAAATCACCTACTTTATTCATGAAGGACATATGCTTTCTGTCAATTTTTTCTAACTTATTTTGTACAAGTTGAACATCAGCTAATACTTGATTCAAATCTTCGGTAGAAGCTTTAACGGCACGGTTCATTTCTTTAATGAGTAATTCAGTTTCATCAATGTCAGTTTCAGTAGCTTCTTTTTTTAATTTATAATCATGGAGCAATATATTTGCATTCTCAAATGTTTGTCTATTTTCAACAGAATGATCATCGCCATGAGTAACGCCGTGCGTATTATCTTTCTCCACTAAATATTTTAAAGCATCAATTTGTGATTTTTGACCTTGGTAATCCATATTATGTTTATAAAAAATACCTTTTAAAGTCACGAGTCGAGATTCTAAGGAATCTGCCAGATGTGTTTTTGAGTCTAAAATGTTTTGAGCATCCTGAGCTTTTTCTTCATAGGAGACACGTTCACTTTTAACCGCTTCTAATTCTTCGGCTAATTCAGCTTCAGCCATTTGAATTTCAAGCTGTCTGAAATTGCGTTGATATACTTTGTATTCGTCGTCATTATCATCAAAAAACATCCATACAAATGAAATCATAAAAAGGATGCTTGAAATGGCAAACCATTTATTTAGTTGATGAATATTCCAATATCTTTCGTCGTTTTTAAACATATGTCACTCTAAATGTTGAAGAACCATTCGGGAATGGCTATGATGTATTTAAGATTAAATAACCAGCGCATATACATTTTGATTGGCAATGATAACATGGATAAACCAAATAGCATTAAAAATGTATATCGCACTGGACCAATTTCTTGAAAATAATTTTTTAGCCAGGATTTTGCTAAAATGATTGGCAGAACACCCATATAACCAATCATAACCACAAACCCCATGCTTTCTCTTAGTAATATATTGGAAGGCATACCAGTCCCTAATGTTTTAACCCAAATATATTCAGAAAGATTTACGTTATTTAATGGTACAACTTTATGAGCATCCCAATATTCGAATGGACCAAAAAAGTTCCAATTGGGCCCTCGGAAAAAGGTCCCTATTACAATTAGGAATAGCCATAAAACGAGCCAACCATACATGAAAATAAACATGCCAATACGTCGCTCTTTAAATGAATAATATCCGTCACCTTTTTTATTAATGTCCATATATGGAATGGCCATCATGCCAATAATAATAAACATGGGAAATACAATTCCTGCAATCCAAGGATCGAAATACACAAGCATTTCTTGTAAACCTAAGAAGTACCATGGCGCTTTTGATGGATTTGGTGTTGCTGCTGGATTAGCAGGTTCTTCTAATGGTGCTGCTACAAGGATAGACCATACAATAAGAAACACCATAAATAATATGAGAGCAATGAATTCAATATATACTAAATCAGGCCAGACCAATACTTTATCATCTGGATCATTGTACTCGTTTGGTTTTAGTCCATTTCCCAATCGTTCATCATTTAAATATGCCTGATACATACTCCACCAAATAGTAATAAACATGGAATAAATCATAAGAATAATTGGAAAATTATCCGCTTTTGTTAATGTTACATGAAAGTTTGGATCAAAATACCCGACAACAAAGAAAAATGTTATGGCAAACATGCCTCCATAAAATCCAGGTTTCGTCCAAAGACGCCAAATACCAAATTTCCGATGTATTTTTTCAAACCAATCTGTTGGCGGAAAAACAAACGGAAACGCAACAGTCAAAAATGTGAAACTGACCGTTGGCGCTGATAGAATATCAATTATATCTTTAATTGTTTGAAGCACAAGTAACCTCGTAATTTGAGTTTAGAGTGGACCTGATATACCGCCATCTTTCCGAATTCTCCAGAAATGGACAGCCATCAAAATCATAGTAATGAATGGAACACCAATACAGTGTAAAACATAGAAGCGTAATAATGAAGCTTCCCCAACAAATCGCCCGCCTAATAAGGCAAAACGTACATCCGAACCTGCATGGACTAAATTAATATCACCAATAGCCAATAAGGATGCTCCCGGTCCTTCATGCCCAATAAAAGGATGAGCTCGTGCCATGTTTGTTCCAACGGTAATCGCCCAAATAGCTAATTGATCCCAAGGAAGTAAGTATCCTGTGAAGGATAAAAACATGGTTAAAGTCATAAGAAGAACACCGACACCCCAGTTGAATTCACGTGGCGGCTTATAAGAACCTGTCATGAATACTCGAAGCATATGTAACCAAACGGTTAAAACCATTGCATGTGCACCCCAACGATGTAATTCACGCATTATGCCTAGAGGCACTTGTTCTGCCATATCAATTATGTCGGTATAAGCATATTCTACTGTGGGCCGATAATAAAACATGAGAAGAATACCCGTAATAGTTAGTACAATAAACAGAAAGAAGGACAATCCACCCATACACCATGTATAGCCAATTTTGACAGCATGTTTTGGTATTCGCGCAGGATGAAGATGGAGGAAAACACTCCCCAATATTGCTTGCATTCGTTGACGTCGAGAACGAGGCACACCAGATCGAATAATAGATTTCCAAACCTGAGATTCTCCCATTCTTTCTAAAAATGATTTTTTATTTTTATTTTCCATATTACTTTAAAATTCCTATTAAACTTTTAAGAAGGATTCAGCGTTTTCCCATTCGCCTTTTTCCCATTTGAAACTTTTTGTTTTATCCACCAAAATCTGGCCATCTGTTGCAACTGAAATTTTATATCTTTCTAATGGACGAGGGGCAGGACCTTCAAAATTTATGCCGGTCATTCGAAATCCACTTCCATGACAAGGGCATTTGAATTTATTTTCTGCTCCAAGCCAATTGGGTGTACATCCTAAATGGGTACATACCGTTGAAAGGGCAAAAATGGATTCTTCATCTCTTACCATCCAAACATTGAATTTTTTCTTATATCGTGTATCCACAAAATTCGAAGCATAATCGTTTGGGAATCCCGCTTTAAATGTTTGAGGTGGCTCAAATAATACATTCGGAAAAAGAAAGCGAACTATAACGGTGAAAAATCCACCCGTTGCTGCAGAAAATGCAATCCAACCCACAGTCATCCATCTGAAAAAACCGCGGCGCCCGAGCGCATTATCATCTTTTTCTGCTGGAGTTACAGAAGCAGGCGGTGTTGTTTTAATGTCTTCAGTCATAATTTAAATAGCCCTATTGTATGCTGATTTTAATGATTTTATTGCTGCATCGCGTATAGCCAAATTAGGCTCTGATGTGGCAACTTTTGCTAATTGATCTTCAAATTGATTATCTGGAAATTGGGCAGCGATATATATTGCTACAAGCATTGCTTGATTTTTTTCATTTTCATCTACTTCAGGAAAAGAGTCAAAATACGAGCGATCCATTAAATTCGTAATAATGTGATTACCAGATTGGTCTCCCATTTTAGCCAATGCTATCGCGGAATCCCAACGAATATTTGGTTCTTCATCTTCTAATAATTTTTTTAATGTTGGAATGGATTTTAAATGCCCGATCTTTCCGAGAGCAATTGTCGCTGCCAATCGTTGTTCTACAATTTTAGAATTGAGAGATAATTGGTCCAAGGAAGATACAGCTTCTTCGTATTGAATCATCCCGATGGCTTGAATAGCCGCCAGCCGAGCAATACGGTCTTCATCAGACAGCCCCTTTAATAGAGTTGGTCCAAAAACAGCTCTTCGCGTTTGTCCCATAGCGAGAGCAAGATATGTTCGAACTTTAGCATCATCATGAATGGACTTTTTATAAGCTGAAATCATTTGATTGTTGAAATCCATCTCATCAGGGATTAAATCGGGTTGTGCTAGAATTTTTGATAATTCATAAGCTGACTGCCAACGTTTAGATGCAGAACCTGCCCGAACATCATTTAAATAATCATAAGCATTGTTGGATTCAAAAGTGATGAATTTAAATAAAAGAAAAAATACAGCACCAAAAATAGCAATCATGAATGGAACGAGAAAGAAGGAATAAAACAGGACATAAATCCTGCTATTTTCTTTTGCATTTAATTTGTCTTTTAAACTCATTTATTTCATTTCCGATTTAGATTCAATTTTATCCCAAACAATATTAAGGCGTTTTTCTAATTTTCTTACTTTTCTCTTCATGGAAAAAAGTTCGCTTACCAAAAGTAGCGCAAATATTAATGTAAGAATTGTTATTAAAGGTAAAATGTTCATTTTTCACCTGTAGCTTGATTTGAATCATTTTTTAACTGTAATCCAAGTAAGATGGGAAAAAAGAATAATATGATCAGTCCTACACCTAGGAACCCTACAGCCCAATGCATATGATCCATTAACCACGAAAGAGTTAGCCATTTGAAATCCATTTTATAATACCCAATAAACCATGGTAATGTAAACAATGAGCAAAAGAGTTGTTACCACCATGGATATCCATTGCGATCGACTAATTTTTGGTGTGGAACTATTGGAAGACATATTATGATTTGGCTCGCTTAGCTTTGACAATGGCCGCTTTAATTTTGCCTCGTAGAACTCGACTCTCCAAAGCATTTATTTCATCCATATCCCCAGAAATACCATCAGCGATTAATCTGGCAATCAAATCGTCTTCAGATTCTGATGAAGATGGTTCTTCAATTGAAGCGGGTGTTGAACTGATTTCTGGCATGGGAGGACGCTCAGCTTTTCCTCTATTAATTTTCACAACCAATGCTTTTGCTTTTCCCCGTGTTGCTTTGTCTTCTATGCGATTGATGGGTTCTTTATCTCCATCCAAAGCTTTATTTACGGCAATGGCAATAAGATCATCTTTACTTATCGAGGGTGATGCAGAAGCTATTGGCGCAACGCTTCCTTTAGGCTTTTCCGGCATGGGAGGTACCGCACCCGTTCTCTTTGCCCTGACTAATCCAGCCTTGGCTAATCCACGAGTTGGTTTTTCTGAAATACTATTAATCACATCCATATTTCCTTGAATGCCCATGTTGATCGCATAAGCAATGTAATCTTCACGTGACCCAAATCCGCCCCATTGGGATTCTGTAGAGTCTTGACTTGACTCACTTTCAGTTTGATTGAAATCTACTTTTGGTACAATGGAGTCTAAGGATGATAATGTATGAGCCTCACGATCATAAAACCGTCTTATAGATAAGAACGAAAATAAACCTTCACATTTTTTAAGATATTTAACAAATACACCCAATTCATGCGCATCCAATGAAAAAGTAATCACTTCTTTATATAATGGACTAAATCGCATTTCGAGAATCAATTCTTTCTCGGGTTTGAATGACTTAATCGTGCATTTGAAATAGTTAGATAGGGAAAATGGTCGAATTTTAAATTGTGTGCCTGATTTTAATTCAATTCTATCAAAGGAAAATTGTGACACATACCGATCAACATCCACAATGGGTAATGCTCGCTGAACGCGAGGCATCCACACATTTAATAGACTTAATGAAGTAATCGTTTTCCAAAGAATATCTGGTGTCGTTGAAAAAAAGTGCTGAATGGTACTTTCTGCACAAAAAGGGGAAAACGATGATGTGGCAAAATTCGCATCAGGAGTCGGGAAAACGGATGATTTATATTGGGGTACTGCACGTGATACGCCTGATATTTCTAAATCATGCGTTGCATAATGGTTCACCCGTCCATCAGCCGTTTCAACTTCAAACAGCGTTGGGTAGTGATATATTTTTTTTAATGTTCCTTCTTCCCCCGTAGAAAGAACTTTACAGGTTGTCCCTAAATCGACCTGATGTAAACTCATACTTTTTTTACTTTTTTTAAATTGTGACCACAACTCAATGATTCATACCATTATTGCGTCAAATACAGACACGGAAGGTATTAAGATATTTCATTAAATGAAAAAAATATTTCATATTTATGCTTATAGTTTATAGATCAAATAAATGATTAAATTAATCATCTCAAAATGAAATATTTTTCACGATTTTCAATCATAACAACCTTATTAACTTACATCCTAATATTTGTAGGCGGTCTAGTTCGTGTATCAGGCGCAGGAATGGGGTGTCCCGATTGGCCAAAGTGTTTTGGTCGTTGGATTCCACCGACGAGCCTTGACCAATTACCGCCCCATATTGATCCTGCTCAATTTAATATCGTCTTAGCTTGGATTGAATATTCTAATCGTTTAGTCGGTGTGGTTATAGGACTCATGATAACCGCTACATTGATTCTTGCATATAAATATTATAAAAATGAAAAAAAAGTAATAATGCCCATTTTTATTTCATTCGTTTTAGTTGGGCTCGTTGGATGGCAAGGAAGCCAAGTTGTTGGGACTGTCCTTAATCCATTTACGGTTTCTCTCCATATGGTTTTAGCTCTTTTTGCAATCTCCTTTCTCATAGCGGGAACTCAGAATGCTTATTATTTGGCTTATCCCGATGATGAAAAAAACAGCTATTATCCTTGTAATATGAAATATGGCTTTTGGGTCATGGGAATCACATTGTTTATAGAAATTATTTTAGGGACAGAATTAAGAGCTGGATTGGAAATGGTGCGCAGAGATAACCCACTTGTTGAAAGTATATTATTGCTCAAAATGATGGGGCCATTTAAATATATGCATACAATATTGGGTATAACACTTGCAGGTGCATCTTGGTGGATTAGGTATTATTTTACACAAAAAAGTGAAAATGCATCACCTATAACAAAACGAGCTAGTTTAGCCATAATGGGATTAGTGATAATTCAAATCATCGTTGGAGAGCTAATGGTATTCTCAAGTGTAAACCCCATTTATCAATTATTTCATATGTGGAGTGCAACCTGGGTTTTGGGATTGCTCATTGTAGAATACGGAGCTTGGAAACGGTCCGGAGATTTAAATTGAAAAAAGAATCCATCATTTTAGCTGTCATTATGGTTCTAGGGCTAATGGTTATTGGAGCTACTTGGGTTGTTCAACAAGCATCTCAAGCACAAAAATCTGCCATTCCAACTTTAAATAAGGTACCGTCTTTTTTAGCCATATCGCATTTGAATCAACCTTTTACTGATAAAGATTTTATAGGAAGAATTACAATATTGGACTTCATGTTTACCCAATGTACAGGTCCTTGCCCAATCATGTCTTCAAATATGAAAAAGCTTTATGACCAATACGCTAATGTAGAACATGTGCAATTTGTTTCCATTACGGTTGATCCTACAAATGATGATATTGAAACGTTGGCGGCTTATGCAGACGCACATGAAGTATTTGATGATCGATGGCACTTTTTACGTGCAGAAAATCCAAAAGTAGCTGAATTAAGTCAAAATGGGTTTAAATTATATGCCAAAGAATTGCCTGTGGGACATGCGATTAAATTTGTATTAATTGATGAAAGAGGGAATATTCGTCAATATTATGATGGTTTAGAAGAAGCCAGTATCGCTATCTTGCGCTCCAATATTAATCAATTAGTGAAAGATTTGAACCCTTAATGGAAAAAGAATACAAACCAGCCCCAACACGATTTAGTGCCTTTGTGGAATTAACAAAACCACGTATTACTCTATTAGTTGTGATTACAACAGCTTTTGGATTTTATTTAGGCGGGCGAGGGTTTCAATCTATTTTCCCCTTGATATCTGTTTTAATGGGGACAGCCCTTGTCTCTTCAGGAGCAGGTGCAATTAATCATTATATGGAACGAGAAACAGATCGGTTAATGATACGGACCCGCAATAGGCCCATTCCTGCGGGAATTTTGCAACCAGAAGAAGTATTTTGGTTTGGCTTTATTTTAATATTTTCTGGTGTATTTATTTTATTATCCTTTGTCAATTTATTAACGTCATTTATGGCTTTATTAACGGCCTTTTTGTATATATTTATTTATACTCCTTTAAAAAAGGTAACATGGTTAAATACCTCCATCGGAGCAATTCCAGGCTCTATTCCCCCTTTAGGTGGATGGGCAGCTGCAACAGGACAATTGGATCAGGCGGCTTGGGTTTTGTTTGCCATTATGTATTTATGGCAACATCCACATTTCTATGCGATTGCCCAATTATGTAAACAAGATTATGCACGAGCTGGTTTACAAATGTTACCTGTTTTAGACAATTCTCTGAAAAGAACAAATAGGCAAATATTATGGCATTCCGCATTATTAATTCCTATTTCGGTGTTACCGTCATTGTTGGGTATTTCTGGTTCACTTTATTTTGTGGGAGCCGGTATTATGAGTATTGGGTATTTGTTAGCAGGATTACCCATTCTTCGAAAAGATCAAATGGATAGAGCTAAATTTTTATTAAAAGTATCCGTTATTTATCTTCCTGCTTTATTTGCCCTTATCATCATTGATTTATCTTATTAGAATATAAAAAAGTAATGCAGAATCAAGATTCATTCTGGCTTAAAATAATCTATATTTTTACCGGAATTCTAGTCATCGCAGTAGCATTTTTAATTCTTGGTCCACGTCCAGAAGGTTTGGATTCTGCAATCGATGTTTCATTTTTGCCCAAAGTAAATGTTATTACAAATGGATTTACACTTTTCTTTTTATTGAGTGCATTTTATTTTATTCGAAAGAAACAAATTACAAAACATCGAAATATGATGTTATCAGCCTTTGCTTCTTCGACAGCTTTTTTAGTTTCTTACGTCATTTACCATTGGTTTAAAAGCGGCCCTAAATTATATACGGGAGATTTTACCACTCTTTATTATGTCATTTTATTATCTCATATTTTGCTTGCTACGGTGATTATCCCCATGGCGCTTATTACTCTGTATCGTGGATGGAATAATCAGTTGACTAAACATAAATATATTGCAAAAATAACTCTCCCGATTTGGTTATATGTTTCGGTTACGGGTGTTGTGATTTATTTCATGTTATATTAAATAAATTAACACACCAAGCGACTAAAAATACCAACAGCGAGTTCTATCCATATGGTGATGAAAATGGCTATAATCAGAATCATCATATAAATGCGCCGGCTACCTGAAATATTTCTATATACCAAAACAATCAAGCTTCTTGCGGTAAAAAGCATCAAGCCCATAATAATGAAATCTATGTAATCCCAATTCACTTCATGTGTGAATTGCATTGCAATCAAAGGAATAAGTAATAGCACACCCGATATAAAAGCAACCCAATTGAAAATGCTGTTCCGCATAATTACTTCATTAATTTTCTTGTTCAAGAGGATAATCGCTTGGTGATCTGCCCAATAACGATGTTAATAAAATTTCAAGTTTTTATATACTTCGTTTGCCCCATTTGAAATAAAAATAGTGGAGACAACAAATGAAATAACGATTATTTTTTGAGAAACAACTTGAAAGGTTAAACCATATAAAGAATCTTTCCCATCTGGGCCAAATTCTAATATTAATACATAGCCAAATAAAATGCATGCAAATACAATATATAATAAAGCATATTTGTTTTCCCATTCTTGCGATTTATAAATAGCGACAATATATAAAATAGCCGTAATTAAATAAGATCGAAATGCCCAATGAACAAAAAACATATGTGCATCTAAATATAAATTGGATGGAGTTAGTGCAATTCCAGAAAATGCAATCCCTGACGTAATGGCGATTATAGATGCAATGATCGCTATTTTGTATGTTGTTGGATTTTGTTTAAATAACATTGGCAAATAAAAATAAAATAAGCATGTAAGAAGCCCAATGATTAATAATCCATTATTAAAGAAAAAACTTGCATAAAAATTTGGTGTACCATCCATGGTTTGAGTTTGTCCTAAATCACTAAAATAATTTTGACTAAAAACATATGATTCACACGCGGGATTTTGGTAAGTGCCTCCAGGATAAATAACCATGGCAATCATATTAAATAAAATAAACCCAATTGCTCCATAAAAGGGTAAACGAAAAGCAAAATACTCTATGGATATACCATTATTTTTAAACATATATTTTTGAAGTTTGGTTGATATTAATCTTGCAAGTTAATTAATAAATACCGTTTTCGTGAATAGATATTAATCCCTTATTTTTGTTATAACTCATATCACACATTGCTGATTCTGAAATACGGATAAATCATTCCATCATTTAAGTAGAAGCATTTTCTTTGTAATGGACTTCTTTCCGATTTTGATAGAATAAAAATAGACACCTGAAGGTAAAGCATTTGCATCCCATTCAAAAGAATAAGTGCCGGGTTGCATATTTTGATTAACCGGTTGATCAATCAACTGGCCGTTAATACCGTGAATTGAAATATGAACTAAACCGGCTTCTATTATTTCAAAAGAAATAGTTGTCTTAGGATTGAATGGGTTAGGATAATTCGATAAATAATTATGGGATATAACAAGCCCTTCTTCCAAACTTAAGTTATTCGCTAATTTTAAAGCCACGGGACGATGGTCAGAAATAGTTTCGTAATATTCATCGAATCCATCATTCATATATTCATCAATGGGAATTGTATAAATAGTTGAACTCGCATTTCCAAAACGATCAAAGAGTTCGTTTGTGATAAAGATGTGATCAATATGCGACGGCCAATAGGGATAGGACCATTCAGAACTTGTTCCATTTGCAATTTCAATATCGGCGAAAAGAAAATTCAAATCATCATCAAGGATTATCTGAAAAACATTGTTTGACGACGGATCTGTAAGGATATCGTTTAAATCACCTAATACAATAACCTTTTCATCAGGCAGATTCAAGTCGATATACTCTTTTAATAATAGACTGGCATCATATCGGCGTGTTTCTTCATCCCATGGGTCAGACAGATTCATTGACCCATCGCCACAACATTTGAAATGATTATTAATGATATAATGTTTCTGGTTTTGATAATTCATTTCCATCACCAAAGGCGAACGAGGAAAGGGGCGCCAATAAGGTTCTTCGATATAAATTTCATAAATAGAGTCAATCTCAATCGTATTTGTTTTATACACATAGGCTAAACCGCCAAACCAACTTGATTTAAAATAGTAATCATACCCAACTATGTTTTCAATCATTTGTTTAAACATATTTGTATCACTTATTTCCTGGAGTGCATATAAATCAATATCAAGAGCTTCAATAATAGTTGAAACAGAGTCAACAGTTGATTGTCCATTTTTTGGAAACCATTCAATATTCCAAGTCATAATTTCCAATGTATTGTTTGCCCCAAAGGATAAATCGCTCAAATTTTGAGCATATAAGGTTGAACAAAAGATAACAATTATAATGTAGTATTTACGCTTCATCTCTAATGCCACTCTTATTGGATGTATTTAACTAATCCACCAAATTCGGGATCAATTTGGAAACCCATCTTATAAAAGAATTTTTCATGGAAAAACCCAACGGTTGCATGTGTAATTCCACGGGCAATTAGACGATTAAAACATTCATCCATTAATTTGTGACTTAAATTATTTTTTTGGAATGCTTTTTTAATCACGACCCATTCAATATGCACATGTTTAGACGATATATTTTTCCAAAAGACCCCACCCGCTAATTGGTTTTGTTTATCAAATATGAGTAAAAATTCATGATTAGCCTGGAAGAGTGCATTCAAATCTGCTTCCATTAAAGCTGAATGGAATTTGGCGATTTCTTTCGGTTTAAACGGAGGGCGAACGCGGTACAATTGATTATTCGAGTCTTCTACTTGTACCACAAGATCTAATTTTTCCGTTTCACCCATCTCTAAGGATACAAGTTGAATATAATCTCCAGATTCAAGGTTTTTAAAGAGCATTTTTGCAAGGAAAAATTCTTCATCTTCTGTCAGTTTAATTTCATTTTTAATATATTGGATGCGTTGGGCAATGGACATGGGATCCATTTTTTTATTACGAAGATTTTGTATGATTTCCTTAAAGGCTTCTATTAATTCTTTGGAAGAGTGTTTAAAACAAGACATCATAAAAAAGCGCACACGTGTTTCGGGATAATCATCCATGAGCGTATCTAAATGATAATCTTGGTACAATTCTTCCAAAATAGAAGAACGCGCGCTTCGAGTTGCATCTGTATTAAGTTCAAGCCAACGCTCGTATCGAAGCGATGCAAAAACCACTGGTTTTGTTAAAACACCCATTTCTTTGGTTTCTGTAATAAATTGTTGAATTCGATCTGCTGTACAATCCAATTCTTCAAAAGATTTTCGTATAGATTTTTTGTCCAAAGTACGAATTAGTTTTTCAAGCATGGGAATTCCTTGATTTACGGTAGCAACCCGTAGAGTACATGTGAATATAATTTCCCAATCAGCCATTCTTTTTAATCCGGGAAATTGATTTTCAGTTTCTAAGATAAATTGATGAAAGAGTGTTAAATATAGAGTGGCGATTGAATCAACAGGCTCACGATCGGAAATAGATATTAATCGACGTCCGCGAGAATAATCGTGTTCAGGAATGATTAAATTTCGTGGCGATGGATTTTTAATATTCAAAGTATAATTGGATCGACCCCAAAATTCTAAATACGTATAAATACCATTCCACATAAAATGGAGCCAACGCATTTGCCATCGATCTTCCGTACGCCTATTATGAATTTCATTTCGATTTCTTTCTAAATACTGAAATAACGTTTCACCTGGAATATATTCTTCGGTATAAACGTCAAATCCCGGCCAATATCCGCCAAAATCTTCAACAAGTTTATCATCTTTATATGCGGGCCCCATGAGAATCAACCATCGTGTTTCGTCTTCTAAAAAGGACCGATCCAATTGTTCATTCACGTTCATGACAAAATTATGAATCCCCAATGTTCGGGTTCGAACTAAAATTCTGAAAACACTTTTTCCATGCCGCGATCCTAAGTGTGTGACCCAAATTCCTTTTATGGGTATATCATCCAATTGAATCAAACAATGATTTGAAAAGATAAATAAAGCTTCTCGTAATAATGTTGTTCCCATAAAAGCATGTAAAATATGTTCTTTATGTTTTTGGCGAACATTTTCATCAAAATCCAATACGTGTTCCCAAGAATATTCATGTCCCGTATCTCGATCCACGGACAAGGTAGAAACAGGCCCTAGCCACGACCTAAAACCTTTGATTAAGGCAAAGTGTGACTTTTGAGCGGTAGATCGGATTTGGTTGGGTACTTTGGCGATTTGCCACCAGGATAATTCTGCCCTAGCCCAAGAAAATCCAGTTGGATGATGAATACCAAAATCAGAAACCATTAGCAATAATGTTTGGAGAAAACCGAGTCCAATAGAATCTAAATCATTCAGCTGACTTCGATAATGATTTAAAGAATGAATAATACTTTTATAATGGGGTTCCTTCATCCGTTTTGATTGAATTGAAAATCCTGTAAAAGCATCTTGTTTTCGGAAGGCATAAAAGGCATCTTTCAATAATTCAAAAAACATATCACCCGATAATAATGGGAGAAGAACTTCAATCAACTCAATTTTAAAACGGGGGTTTGGATGTTTAAAAAATTGGATACATGTTTCTCGGATTAGTTGTTTCCATTGAGCATTTGACTGATCAATTAATTCTCGTAATGGCTTGAAACATGTTTTATCCCCATGAATGTAGGCTTGAATCAAATAGTGGAATTCTTTTAATTGTGTCAATCCTTTGTCTAACGCATTATGCGGATATTCATTGTGCTCAAATAAAGATTGATTCGCAATAATGTGGATCCCTTGATAATGATCAAATTCTCTCAGTCTAAATAATAAATCACCACAAAAGGAGACAAATGATTCATTTCCCAACCATAAGTGTGGACTTTTGATTATAGGTTTAAAATCAAAAAAGGAATCTTCAATTTCATAGCAATAATCCCCAATTTGAATACGATTCTCTTTCCAAAAAAAAGGTAAATCACCCTGTGTGGATTGAGTGGTAAGAAATTTTCCATCCCACGATATCGTAGTTCTGGGAATGCCTAATTCGCGCAAAAACCAAACCGGTATCCTGATTTCATTATTTCCATGATACAGTTTAATATAATTTTTTTGATACATGGGTGAAATGATATCACCAAAGTTCTCGATTACTTTTTTTCGATTGAATGAATTTTTATTTGTTAACTCTCCTAGCTCTTTACTGAAATCTCTTTGAATTACAGCAAAATTAACAATGCGTTCAAAAGATGAAAGGAAACTGTTTACAGATAATATTAACGAACTAAAATATTGACGAATTTCATCTTGAGAAGCCTGCTCAAATTTAAAAATTGTATTGGTTGTATCAGGGAAAATGAGAACGGTGTTGAATTCACGACCATCGCCAACCAAAAATATTGATTTTATTGATTCAAAATCTTGGAACAAGTTTTCAATTTTTTGTGGCGCAATCGTTTGCCCTCGACTGTTTTTATAAATATCTTTTTTTCGATCGACAATGAAATAATGTCCATTCCTTTCTTCAAAAATATCACCCGTATGAAACCAACCGCTTTTTAGTAAGGGTGTTTCATTTTCCCCGTAGTATCCAATAGATATATATTCACCACGCAAGAGAAGTTCATGATCCTCAGCTAATTTCATTTCGATACCTGGTAATGGTTTTCCAACAGAGTCCGGCGCATAATCGTTTGGAGGCGTCATGGATATACCGCCTGATGCTTCTGTCATTCCATAGCCACTCATTAAATGAATGCCGCGATTTTGGAAAAATGTGAAAATATCTGGGTCCAAATATCCAGCTCCAGCAAGACCCCATTTTAAATGTCCACCTGTGATTTCTTTTAATAATTCTTGAATAGCTCCATCATCCAAATCACTCGCAGTCCTTTTGGATTCAATCATGTCATACATTTGAACCCATCTTTTTGGAATACTGATAAAAACAGATGGTTTTGCAAGTCTAAATCCCTGGAGAATAGAATTAAATGCAGGCGATTCTGAAAATGTATAAGTGGCGCCCCAATAAATAGATCCCATTAATTCAAAAAAACGCCCAAATGTATGAAATAATGGTAAATAGCATAAAAACACATCTGTATTCCCAACATCAGGAAGAGCCAACGCTCGGGCAAACCGTTTTGAAACCATATTAACGTGAGAAAAAGAAATCCCTTTCGGATAATCCGTTGTGCCAGACGTATATAATACTGTCACTGGATCATCAACGTTAATATCATCAAATTGATCATAGGTGCGAATGGGTTCTGAACTATGGACTAAATCCAGAAATGATTCCCAATGGTATTTCGTTTGTATGAATTGATCTTTTTCAGATATTGCAATAATATTAACAGATGAATGGTCTTGGTAAATGGCATTCCATTTTTGAGCAGCACTTTCACTGCTAATGAATAAATGTGTAATACCAGAATGATTTAGCGTATAAGATAAATGGTTTTGAGTCAAATTTATTGGGAGAGGAACAACCGTTGTATGTGAAATAATGCACGCAAGATCCACAAGGGTAGTTTTAACTTGATTTGGCGAGAAAATCCCTACAACAATTGGCTCCTGGGAAAGTGTCTGAATGGATTCACTTATATGGCAGATTTGGCTCCAAACTTGGGAATAAGAAAGAGAATGTAGTTCATCTTTTTCAATAAACTGTAATAAAGGTTTATTCCCATATTTTAATACCCTTTGGAGAAATAATTTCCCAAAATGAAACTGGCTTTTTCGAATCAGCTTAACGAGAAGTTTTAGCCATTGATCGCGAATAGTTTCCTCGGAAAAATGATTGGCAATCGTTGAATGATGGCATTGATCCAAGAAATCATAAATATCCGAAGAAGAAACATCTTTATTTATGAGATCATTTGCCAAATCAATCAGAGGCGAATTATTTTGACCCTTAATATTTGATTGGTTGAATACTTTCGAAATTCGGTCTTTCATGAGTAATTCCATCTAATAAAGTTAGATAAAAGTAGTCTCCATTCTCAATAAAACATGAAGGATATACAAAACAAATATTATTGTAGAAATATCTGACTTAAAAAAATGCAATTGTCCCATCAATGAACTATACTAAATTTCTACCTGATACATACCATATGAATCAACTGAAAACCATTAATAATTGTAAATATGTCTGAGATCAATCAACTCAAGCAACGAATTTCCCATTTACAGGGAAGAATTGCCCATTTAAATGAAATCGGGGTTGCTCTATCTTCTGAAAAGAATACGGATAAACTTTTTGAAATGATTCTAGATGCAGGACAAAAAATTACAAATGCCGACGGTCGCACTCTTTACATGAAGAATAAAGATGGTAATTTAGATTTTAAAATATTATTAAATGAATCTATGAAAACACATGTAGGAGGTACATCAGGTGTTGAAATACCTTTCTATCCGGTCAAATTATGGCTTGACGAACATACACCCAATCATAGTAATGTTTCCGCCTATGTGGCATTAACAGGAAAAACGGTCCACATTGACGATGCTTATAAAGAAGAAGGATTTGATTTCTCAGGAACGAAAGGATTTGATCAGAAAACTGGATTTCACTCAAAATCATTTTTAACTGTTCCATTGAAAAATCATGAAGATGATATTATTGGCGTCATGCAACTTATCAATGCCAGAGATAAAGATGGGAATGTCATTACCTTTTCAGACGAAATGCAGGATCAGGTTGAATCCATCGCTTCTCAAGGGGCTGTTGCTTTAACAAATAAAAAACTTGTGGAAGAATTAAAAACTTTATTTGAAGCATTTATTAAATTGATTGCTGTCGCCATTGATAAAAAATCACCTTATACAGGCGGACATTGTGAAAGAGTTCCAATTATTACAATGATGCTTGCTGACGCTGTAGAAAAAACAGATTACGGGAAGTATAAAGATTTTTCTATGAATGACGATGAACGATATGAATTATATATAGCTGCTTGGTTGCACGATTGTGGAAAAGTTGCCACACCGCCACATGTTGTGGATAAAGGAACAAAACTTGAAACGATTTATGATCGAATTGGTCTCATCAATACACGGTTTGAAGTTTTACGCAGAGACGCGAAGATTGCTTATTTAGAAGAAAGAGCCGGATTGCATGAGGCTTCTCAAGACATTGTAGAAAAGATTGAAACGGATTATCAAACTCGATTAAAACAAATTGATGAGGATCAAGCTTTCCTTCAACATGTAAACCATGGTGGCGAATTCATGGAAAAAGATCTTCAAGATAGAGTTGTGAATATTTCAAAATATCCCTATACCATTAACGGGGTTGAAAAACCTTTCCTTAGTAAGGAAGAAGTCGAAAATTTAAATATTCCAAAGGGAACACTTACGGACGAGGAACGCACCATTATAAATGATCATATTGTCATTACGATTGATATGCTTGAAAAATTACCTTATCCAAAACAATTGAAAAATGTACCAGAATTCGCTGGTGGACATCATGAGAAAATGGATGGAACAGGTTATCCAAAAGGGCTAAAAGGGGATCAAATGTCTCCCCAAGCTAAAATGATGGCCATTGCAGATATTTATGAAGCATTAACGGCAGCGGATCGTCCATATAAAGATGGGAAAAAAATATCTCAAGCCATGCGCATCATGGGGTATATGAAAAATGATTACCATATCGATCCTGATTTATTTGAAATTTTTGTTAAAGAGGGTATCTATAAAAAATATGCAGGGGATTATGTAGATAATATTCAAATAGATCTGGTTGAAGAAGATTTGATTATTTCCTAAATGAAAAAGAAATCTATCATTTCAATGTCTCGGAATGAGTTAAACGTATACATTGAAGAAATCCAAAATGAAATACAAATCCAACTGTCAGAAGGAAAAAATATAGATGATTTTCTCGATACAACCGATTTATTGGATGAATTTGAAACAATCCTTCCAGATGAAGAATTCAGTATATTTGTCATTACCATTTTACATAATATTCAAAAAGAAGGGGTTATGAATTCTATCCTGGATGCGATAGGATTGTCACTCAATAAATTATGACACTTGAAATAGGCATTGTATTATTTTTGCTTGTGGGGACGTTTACTTTATTCGTCACCGAAGTATTCCAAATTGAAGTCACAGCTTTATTGACTTTATCGGCAATACTTATATTGGGGTATATTTCACCCATTGAAGCCATTGAAGGGTTTTCTAACCCAGCTGTGATTGTTATTGGCTGTTTATTTATATTAAGTCATGCATTACAGAAATCGGGAGTGTTGGAATATTTTGTTGTAAAAATAAATAAATTGGTTTCTCGATCTCTCTCACTTGGGTTGACCGTCTATCTTCTCTCTATCGCTTTAGCCTCAGCTGTTGTCAATAATACAGCCATTGTTGCTATTTTTATGCCTGTAACAATTCGAATCGCCGGGCGATATAAATTGAGTCCATCAAAAGTACTTATTCCTTTGAGTTATGCCGCCATTTTCGGTGGCACACTCACATTAGTGGGTACATCAACAAATTTATTGGTAAATGCAATCTATACATCTTCGGGGAATCATGAACCAATGGGTATGTTTGAATTCGCCCGATTTGGTTGGATAAACCTTGTTGTAGGCCTTGCATATTTAGCATGGATTGCCCCCAAATTACTCCCATCTAGAACAGTAACATCAAGCTTAACAAAAAATTACCATTTAGGTGGATATTTAACTGAAATGATGGTTGTTGAAGGATCTCCCATGATTGGAAAAACTTGTCTCCAACGGGGAATAAATCAAAACTATGATGTGATGGTTTTGGATATTCAAAGAGATAAGCGATTGATTACAACTAATATTAGAGATACAGAACTTCAGGCAGGTGATATTCTTTTTGTAAGAGGATCGTTAGATGACTTTTTACGTATGAAAGAAGTGGAAAATATCAATTTATTAACGGATGAAAAGTTGACTCAGAACGAACTTGAACAAGATGATAATATATTGATTGAATGTATTTTAACCGACCGCTCAGATCTCGTTGGCAGAAGTTTAATGGAATTGAATTTCCGTAGAAAGTTTGGGACTTTTGTTCTCGCCATTCGCCGAGAAGGTTCTTTAATTAGAAAAAAAATAGCTCATCTGGTTTTACGATCATTTGATGCATTATTGGTATATGGACCCAAAGATAAAATTCATGAAATGGGGAAGAAAGGTGATTTTATTGTTTTAGAAGAATACGATACTTCTCTTCTGAAAAAGAAAAATTGGTGGGTTGCAACGGCGGTAATATTATTGGTTGTATCTTTAGCCGCACTCGGTATGGTGCCCATTCTTAAAGGCGCCATTTTGGGCGTTGTCTTTTTATTTGCTTTTAGAATTATAACTCCAAATGAAGCTTATCAAGCAATTCATTGGCAAGTGATCGTCATGATTGCTGCACTTATTCCATTGGGAAAAGTAATTCAAACAACAGGAACAGCCGATTGGATTGGGAATTCCATTATTTCATTTGTCCACTATGTTCCAAGTGATTATCAGCCAGTATTGTTGCTTGCATTAGTATATTTAATTACAGTTATCTTAACAGAAGTATCATCCAATGCAGCTACTGCCATAATCATGGCGCCAATTGCTATAGCCATAACGGCCCAATTAGGTTTGGATGCTAGACCCTATGTTTTTGCCGTATCCTTTGCGGCTTCCGCATCGTTTATTACACCGATTGGATATCAAACCAATTTGATGGTGTATGGTTCTGGAGGGTATAAGTTTTCTGACTATTTGCGAGTAGGCTTTCCGTTAGCCATAACATTTTGGATTTTGGCTACATGGATCATTCCAAAAATATGGCCACTTACTTCATTGTAATTAATGTGTAACCTTATTGTGAAAATATGATCTAATGGTTAATCAATTGGACGAAAAAACATTGATTGAAAACGCTGTAAATGGCGATCAAAGTGCCATGGCAACGTTAGTAGATTCTCATTCTGCTCGTATTTATAGTTTAGCGATTAAATTGCTTCAAAACGAAGAAGATGCCGAAGATGTTCTACAAGAAACTTTTATTATTATGTTGAAAAAATTAAACACTTTCTCGGGAAAATCGAGCTTATACACATGGCTCTATCGAATTGCAACTAATCTTGCATTGGGTAAACTAAGAAGTAAGCAAATTGTTAATCCAAATGAAGATATAAATAATTTGAGTGAATCAAGTTATTTAGGAAAAGATATTCGTAAATGGGTGAATCCTGTAGAAAAAGATCAAGATCAATCCATAATGAAGTCGTGTTTGGAAAAAGCCATTTCAAAGTTGCCAGATTCCTATAGGTCAGTCTTTATTATGAGAGATGTGGAAAATAATTCTACGAGGCAAACGGCAGAAATATTGGGTCTTTCGGAAGCAAATGTAAAAGTCAGATTAATGAGAGCACGACTTTATATGAGAGATAGATTGGCTGAAAATATGAAATGTGTGGAGGTGATAACAACCTAATGAATGCACATAATCACAATCATAATGATTCCATCATAGATCTTGTTCAGAAACACTTAGGGAGAGATCTAGGCGCCAAAGCAAAAGGCGAATTGAAACATCATATTGAAGAATGTCCAGATTGTAAAGTGTATGTTGATAGTGTTGAAGAAACAGTCAAATTATATAAAAGCATCGATAGTGCCACAGATATTCCATCGGGTGTATCTGAGCGACTATTTAAAGTACTCCATTTAAAAAAGGATTTATAATGGCTAAACATATTTTAATTCCATCGGAATATTCTGATCCATCACAAGTAGGAGGAAGCCATTTTGGTCGCGCAAAATGGTATGTGCTATTAAATAAAAAAGGAGAAGTCGATTTGGCGATTCCTGGAGGACCTGATACAGGTCACGGGTTAATCTTTAAACATTTAAAAGATAATTTACCTGAAGCGGTACTTATTTCTGGAGCAGGTACGCATGCATTTAAAGTAATGGAAAAATGGGGCGTGCCTCCCAGTCATTATCCTCAAGGCGTATCCATGAAGGATGCAACTATTGCCTATTTTGATAAAAAATTATTACCCTTCAATGAGGACGAAGCACATGCTTGCAAAACACACGTACATTGAAGATTTAGTTCGTGATTATCCTGAGGTTGTTCGACCATTAGCGGAAAAAGGATTAATTTGTATTGCCTGTGGGGAGCCAGTTTGGGGTACATTAGGTGAATTGGCAGAGAGTAAAAGTATTTCAAATATTGATACGATTATAGAAGAATTGAATTCAATTATTACAAAAAAGAGAGAGGGAATCACTTCATGATAAAATCAATATTAATTGTTTTTTTATTGGTTGGGACCGGTGTTTGGATGTACAGTGGCCAAAATTCAGCTATCGCCAATGGACAAAAATATTCTATTGAAAATATTCCAAACATTTCAGTTGATGATGTTTTTGCGAAAATAGAAAAAAATGAAAATATCCTTATTTTAGATGTAAGAACAAAAGGAGAATACACGGGTCACCTTGGGCATATTGAAAATTCAATTCTTATCCCTGTTCAAGAATTAGGAACAAGAGTTGCAGAGATGACTCCTTATAAAGATAAAGAAATTATTGTTGTGTGTCGAAGTGGGAATCGGAGTAGAACAGGAACAATGATATTAATGAATGCCGGTTACCGTGCAATTAACATGCTTGGGGGAATGAAAGCTTGGAACAAAAAGAAAAAATAAAGCAACTCAAGGCTCGGCTCCCTAAATTAATTTTAGGAGGCATTGCCGGGGCAAGTTTAGGTTACTTATATTATCATTTTATTGGATGCAATTCTGGGCATTGCGCTATTACAGGAAATCCAATAAATAGTACGGCTTATGGCGCATTCGTAGGGTTTCTATGGATGTGGCCCGTCAAAAAGAATGGAGAAAAAAAATCATGAAATATGGTTATTCAAAAACAGTTTCTTTATCAATGGAAGTGACAGAATCGAACATAAGAAAATCATTAAGGGATGTTGGATTTGGTGTATTGACCGAAATTGACGTTCAGAATGCCATGAAGGAAAAGTTAGGCGAAACATTTAGACCGTATAAAATTTTAGGAGCATGTAATCCTCCCATTGCTTTTCAAGCATTATCTGAAGAAATTGAAATTGGTTTATTGCTCCCTTGTAATATCGTATTATGGGAGAATGATAATCAATCCGTTACGGTAGCTGCCATCGATGCAAAGGCAATGTTATCTGTTACAGGACGAAATGATATGGCTGAAATGGCAGATCATATAAATGGATTGTTACATACAGCAATTGATGCTGTATGAGTGACGCTTTATCTATAATCCTTATTTTTGGTGTTTGGTATTTATTGAATAAAATAATTTTACCAAAGCTTGGTGTTCCTACGTGACAAGCGCCATATATTCCGTGTGAAGAAGATAAACTAGAACAACAAAATAGACCAAGAGAAAGAGAAAACCCTCATGCCGATGTTTGATTATAAATGTGAAAATTGTAATACAATATTTGACGAATTAGTCCCATCAAGTGATACTCCCGACACAGATATCGTTTGCCCAAAATGTAGAGAAAAACAAGCAAAAAGATTATTGTCTGCACCTGCGGTTTCTGTGGGTGGCAGCCAAACGGTTTCATCGGGTGGTGGATGTAATCCATCATCTGGCTTTTCCTGAGCCAGCTAAGATCTGCGGTCGCAGATTCCCCAATAGCCATTCATTAATTAAATACAATTATTCCTTAAGGATTAATATGTTTTCGGTTAAATTTATTGCTTGTGAAAGAACTTAAAAAATCTCGTTTAGACTCCTTTCTAAATAATCCTCCGAAAGCACTTTGGACCTTAGCAATTCCTGTCATGGCTGGAATGGGAATCCAATCACTTTACTCTATTGTTGATATGATATTTATTGGCAAGTTAGGCGGTGACTCCATCGCAGCGGTAGCTTTTAATATGCCATTATTTTTCTTAGTTCTTGGATTAACAATGGGTTTAGGGTCTGGTGTATCAGCCACTGTCGCTCGGTATATAGGCGCTAAAGATAAAACAAATGCGGATTACAGCGCAGAGCATGCCATTTTAATTGGATTGGTGATAAGTGTCGTTTTAACAACTCTTGGGCTCTTATATGGAAAAGGAATGTTATTCAAATTGGGAGCAACAGAAGCAATAGTCGAATTATCGTGGTTGTATTTAAAAATAATTTGCTATGGTCTTCCATTCATGGTCTTTTCAGCTTTTTTCCGATCAATTTTAGCAGGTGAAGGTGATATGAAATTCCCTATGATGGTTGCAGGATTAGGAACAATCTTAAATATCATTTTTGATCCCATATTTATTTTTACTTTAAATTATGGTGTTGCTGGTGCAGCCATAGCTACTGTGATTAGCCAGCTTATTGTCTTTATTGTATTCGTATATATGTTATTTTTCAAAGATCATGCTTATGTTACTTTTAAATTAAAAGATTTTACATTTTCACATAAAATTCTTGGTGAAATAATAAAAATCGGATTACCGGCTTCAATGTCGATGGTTATTATGGCGACAGGACAAGCCGTTTTTAATAAAATATTAATCCACTATAATGCAGAATCTGTTGCCGCATACCAAGTTGCGGGGCGACTAGACATGTTAGTTTTTCTCCCAATAATGTCCATTGCTCACGGACTGACAACTTTGGTGGGTATGTTTTTTGGCGCCAAAGAAACAAAAAAATTAAAAGAAATAGTAAAATATGGAATAACGCGTTCTGTATTGGTGACAATGATAACATCAACAATTGTTTATATTTTAGCACCAACTCTTATTCGATTATTTACCCCAGAACCAGGTATTCAGCGTATTGCTATTCAATATTTAAGAACAATGGCATTTGCGTATCCATTTGTCGCTGTTGCGATGACGAGTGGCCGAATTATGCAGGGATTAGGGAAAGGATTACCGATGCTAGTCATAACCGTCATTCGTGTTTTATTAGTATCATCCCTTTTATCATTATATTTTGCCTTTGTACTCGAAAAACCTGTTGAATATGTATGGTATGCTATGGTGATTTCAACATTTGTTTCGGCAACAATTAGCGTCACATGGGTACGATCGGTGCTTAAGAAAACTGTTAATCCATTATTGGAAAAATAAGTGTCACTTGCAACTAGACAGGAAGTTAAATCTGCGTTAAACGAATTAAATGGATGGGTGTATAGTAATGGGAAACTATCAAAAGAACTCACTTTCAACTCTTATATGGAGGGGATAAAATTTGTAAATTCTCTTGCACAAAAGGCCGAAGAAGTAAATCACCATCCGGACTTAGAAGTGGGTTGGTGTAGAGTAAAAGTGTCGTACACATCTCATGATCAGGGTGGGGTTACACCAGAATGTATATCGATGGCTAAATTAGTTGAAAAATTGTTATTAATTTGATTGAACGATTAAGATGGAAACATTTATAGGACTTATTCAAGAAAGTATTAGCGGTATCGCTCTTGGGTCTATTTATGCACTGATCGCATTAGGGTTTACTCTAATATATAAAGCAACTGAAGTGGTTAATTTTGCACAAGGTGAATTAATGATGGTAGGCGCTTATGTAAATTTTTATTTTGTTACCACCTTTATGACACAAAATGGCGAACCCACTGTTGGTATATTTTTGATAGCCTTTGCGGGTAGTATTATTTTTGCATTCGTATTTGGATGGGTTTTAGATTGGGTTATTAATCGTCCTCTTAAAGATGAACCGATTTTCTCAGTGATAATGGCTACAATAAGTTTATCCATTATTCTTCGTGCTCTGGTTGCTATGATTGCTGGACCCATGAGCCTAATCCCATATTCTCCATTTGGAAATAAAATATTATCGATAAATGGGATTATTATATCTATGTTGGATTTATCTATTATTATCAGTGCCATAATTCTTGTTATCCTATTTTACTACTTTTTCAATAAAACGAAGTGGGGTGTTGCCATGCAGGCAACATCAGAAGATCCTGTGGCTGCCCAACTTATGGGGATTCCGGTTAAACGCGTCTATGGGCTTGTTTGGATATTTTCTGCTCTTGTAGCAACTATTAGTGGAATACTTTTAGCTCCCCGGATGTCACTATTAGATACATCAATGGGCTTCTTAGGTTTAAAAGCTTTTCCTGCAGCTGTTTTGGGAGGCTTCGGCTCAATAACAGGAGCAATTGTGGGTGGTATTATTATGGGAGTTATTGAAACGATAAGTATGGGAACATTATCCTACCATTTTGGATGGATAAAAGAAATGAATGATATTATCGTTTGGATTGTACTCATTGCTGTTTTAATGGTTAAACCGGACGGTCTATTCGGCGAAGAAAAGGTTAAAAAGGTCTAATGAAGGGCCGATACGAAGACGAAAACTTAACCTGGATTCCACTATTAATTGTGGGAATCTTTTTACTCCCTTTTATGTTGAAGGGAATAACCTATAGTTATAAATATTATTTATTTGTTTTAAATATGGTCGGTATTTATATCATTTTAACGGTAGGGCTTGACTTGTTAAGTGGCTATACAGGATTAATCTCATTAGGTCATTCAGCCTTTTTAGCCATTGGTGCTTATACTTCGGCAATCCTAGTAGATCAAGTCGGCATTCCATTTATTTTATCTTTAGTGATTTCACCATTAATCGTGGGAATTTTTGGTTTCTTAATTGGGTTTCCTGCATTAAGAATTACTGGAATGTATCTCGGTTTGACAACGATGGGTTTTGGGTTTATAGTTAAACGACTTATTATTGCATTAAGAGTCTGGACGAAAGGTGCAGGTGGATTAGAAGTATCTCCGCCAGTTATTTTTGGTTTTACATTTAATTCGGATTGGGATAATTATTTTCTGATTTTCACATGTGCTATTATTGCCGTTGTCGTAGGGCGTCGCATTGGGAAATCTAAAATAGGACGGGCATTAATGGCAATTCGTGATTCTGAGCAGGCAGCGGAAGCAACCGGCGTTCATTTGGCCAAATATAAAATGTTAGCTTTTTTTATTTCGGGATTGTTTGCAGGGTTTGCAGGTGCATTATTTGCTCATACAAATCACTTCATTTCTACCGATCATTTTGATATAATATTATCAATTTATTTTATTATTATGATTCTCGTTGGAGGTGTCAGTTCAATCTATGGAGCTGTTTTAGGAACACTTTTTATTGTTTTATTAGACTATTTATTTGTACCGGAATTAAAAGATTTAATTCATGGGGTTTTTAATATTGAAGGGGGTGATATACAGTCACTCCTGTTCGGATTAATTATGTTTTTATTTATCATATTTCAGCCAACTGGCTTGTATGGAATGTGGATAAAAATGAAAATATATTGGAAATTATTCCCCTTTAACCCTAAAAAAAGACTTATTTAATGAATAACCAAGGAGGTATCATGAAAAAAGCAACTGGATTATTTATCCTTACGGGACTTCTGGTCATGGGGTGCGGAAATCGCGCATCAGCACCAGGTGTTTCTGAAGATAAAATATTAATTGGAAATGTCCAGGATTTAAGTGGCCCAATGAAAGAATTAGGCGCGGTTTTACCCGCTGGTTCGAATCTTTATTTTCGTTATGTGAATGAAAATGGAGGTGTTCACGGTCGGCAAATCGAAATGAAAGTGGAGGACCATCAGTATAATCCACAAAAAGCTGTGGCAGCTGCAAAGAAATTGATTGAGAAAGATCAAGTCTTTTGCCTGTACCAAGTGATTGGAACTTCACCTTGTGAAGCCATTCGTCCCATATTAGCTGAATCAGGCACGCCTTTGGTAGCGCCTGCAACTCAGTCAGGTTCAATGTCGGATATGTCTCGCGAAGCTGCAGGTCTCATTTTCCATACAGATACAGGCTATGACAAACAGACTAGAATTCTTGTGGATAATATTCTTGCCGATGACGTGAATGCAAAAATTGGCCTTATTTATCAAGATGACGATTATGGCGAAAATGTATTGAAAGGTGCAGCAGTTGCTGAATCGAGTACGGGTGCAGCTATACAAAAAGAAGCTTATCAACGTGGAGCAACAGACTTTGCGGGCCAAGTAGCAAATTTAATGAAAGGTGGAGCCACTCATGTAATAATTGCTGGTGTTGTGAAAGAACCTATCATTGTAATGAAAACCGCAGCAGCGATGGGATATGCTCCTAAGTTTTATGGAACGAGTCCAACGATGGATCATAGAGTTTCCTTAGCGGCAGGTCCAGCAGGAGAAGGATTTACATCTGCTAATTTTGCAAGTTTGTGGAATTCTGATGCAGAAGCAGCTGTTCTTTATCGTGAACTTTGTACAAAATATGAAGTTCCTGAAGCATATATGGGTATGTACCATTTTTATGGTTTTATTACGGCTCAAGTATTGGTGGAAGGATTAGAACGTGCTGGGCAATACCCAACTCGCGAACGCCTAGTCAATGGACTTGAAACATTAAACAATTGGGACGGTGGAGCATTTCCTCCAATTACATACAGCCAAACGGATCATGCTGGGACAGAATCAGTCATTCTTGTAGAAGTAAAAGATGGTGTTCAAACTGTTATAACGGATTGGATTGACTAGAAATAAAATATATCTGATGAAGGCCCTGGGTATCCGGGGCCTTCTTTATCATTATGGCTGATCTTCATATAAATAATCTTCGAATGCAATTTTCTGGCGTTGTGGCATTGGATAATGTTTCATTTTCTGTAAGTGGAGGAGAAATATTTTCTCTCATTGGATCAAACGGTTCGGGAAAATCAACATTGTTTAATTGTATTAATGGATTTAATCGTCCTCAAAAAGGGACTATTGAATTTGATAATATAAATTTGTTGTCAAAACAACCTCATGAAATTATTCAAAGCGGTATTGCTCGAACATTTCAGAATATTCAAAATATTCCCTTCATGACTGTATTGGATAATATTTTACTCGGTGCGCATCATCGTATTGATTCTAAAGCAACAATAAAAAGATGGTTAAGTCGAAGTCAGAGAGAAGCTGAAGAAGCAATGGGGTTAGAGATTTTAGACTTTTTAGGCATCGTGAACTATGAACAAAAATATATGACGGGTCAACCTTATGGTATTCAAAAATTAACCGAAATTGCTCGTGCGTTAGTGGGAAAACCAAAGTTAATACTTATGGATGAACCTGCAGCCGGTATGAACGATCAAGAGACACAAGAGATTGCTAAAATTATTTCTGAAATAAGAGATGAACTCGGTATTACCGTTCTTGTTGTTGAGCATGATATGAGTCTCGTTATGAGCATTTCAGATCGAGTGTGCGCTTTAGACTCAGGGAAAATATTAGCCATGGGTAAACCAGATGATGTCAAAAATCACCCAGATGTGATTAAAGTATTCTTAGGAGATTCTGACGATGCTTAAACTGGTTGGCGTAGAAACGTATTATGGAAAAGTAAAGGCACTTCATGGTGTTTCTCTTGAGGTAAAAAAAGGACAGTTAGTAACAATCCTTGGTGCAAATGGCGCTGGGAAAACGACCATTTTGAAAGCCATTAGTGGTTTAGTAGAACCTGAACAAGGGTCGATTCATTTTGAAGAGAAACGTATTGATAGATTGGATCCAGAAAAAATCGTATCAATGGGGATTGGACACGTACCTGAATGGAGACGAATATTTCCTGAATTGACGGTTGAAGAAAATTTATTGATGGGTGGATTTCTTATCAAAGAAAAAGACCTTTTACATGATCGAATGCAAGAAGCGTTTCATCATTTTCCGATTTTAAGTAAAAGAAAAGAACAAAAAGCAGGAACCATGAGTGGTGGCGAACAGCAAATGTTAGCCATTTCTCGAGCGCTTATGATTAAGCCAAAACTCTTGTTATTGGATGAACCTTCTTTGGGATTATCGCCATTATTGGTTCAAGATATATTTGCCACGATCAAAGAGCTGCATAAATCTGGGGTTACCATATTGCTTGTAGAACAAAATGTAAATCGAGCTTTATCCATAGCAGATTATGGGTATGTATTAACCACAGGTAAAATATTCTTAAGTGGGACGTATGAAGAATTATTAGATGAAGAAAAAGTACGTGAACAATATTTAGGAGAAGGCAAATATGTGAGACGATCAAAATTGTGGAGTGGTGGATAATGATTGATCTCAAGGTTTATAATACTGTCCCGAAATTATTTTGGTACCATGTTGAAAATAATGGTGACAAAATATCCATATGGAGAAAAGAAAAAGGATTGTGGGAATCCACAACTTGGGCAGAATATGGTAATTATGTAAAAGATGTCGCAAATGCATTACTTGATGCGGGTGTTAAACGTGGAGATAAAGTCTCCATCATTAGTTTGACTCGCTATGAATGGGTTGTTGTTGATTTAGCTATTATGTCTATTGGTGCAGTCACTGCTCCAGTTTATCCATCAAATACGGAAGAACAGGTTGAGTATATTGTTGACCACAGCCAATCCAAATTTGTTTTTGGGGAAGATCAAGAACAATTAGATAAAATGACAGAAATTTGGCCCAATTTACCCGAAGTGGCTCAATTGGTCATTTTTGATAAATATGTTCCAAAAGAAATTAATCATGTAATGACTTTGGATACTTTTCGAGAAAAAGGAAAGGCATACGGAGAACAAAATCCAAATGAATTGAAAAATAGAATTCAAAATGGGAACCCAGAAGATTTGATTAGTTTTATTTATACTTCGGGAACGACGGGGAATCCCAAAGCTGGAATGATAAACAGTCGTAATGTTTTAGCTGTTGTAAAACATTTGCCGACAATTTATGGAATTTCAGAAAAGGATACTTCTATAGCCTATTTACCTTTGTCACACATTGCAGAACGTGACTTAGGCCATTTTATGAAATTATGTTCTGGGAATATTACAATATTTGCTGAATCCATAGAAGATATGGCGGCCAATTTACGCCAAACAGGTCCCACCATTATGTTTGGGACTCCACGCGTATTTGAAAAGTTTTATGCTCGGATTTCTTCTGGTGTAAAGGATGCGACTTGGCTCCAAAAAACGATTTTTAATTGGGCAATAGAAGTCGGAAAACAATACACACATAATAATGATAAAGAAATATCACATTCTCTTTTTCTAAAATTGAAACATGCCATAGCGCATTTTCTCATTTTTGAAAAAATACATGATATTTTTGGCGGGAATATTCGATTTATGATTTCAGGTGCCGCGCCCATTTCGCCAAATATTGTCCATTTTTTCCATTGGGTTGGGTTGGATATTTATGAAGTATATGGTATGACAGAAACAACAGGGTTGATTTCAGCCAATCAAATGGGAAGAGCTAAAATTGGTTCAGTGGGTGAAATATATTTAGATACAGAAGTCAAGATTGCTGAAGATGGTGAAATCTGTTGTCGTGGTCCACAAAATATTTCTGGTTATTACAGGAATGATGAAGCCACGAAAGAATTACTCATTAATGATGAAAACGGTTTAGAATGGCTACATACCGGAGACGTGGGTCATATTGATGAAGATGGCTATTTGTTTATCACTGATCGGAAAAAAGATTTAATTATAACAGCGGGTGGAAAAAATGTTGCTCCCCAAAATATAGAGAATCTGATGAAAACAAGTGCCTATATTTCACAAGCCATGGTTTACGGTGACCGTAAACCATATTTAACGATGCTCCTTACTTTGGATGAAGATGAAATTGCAAAATTTGCGCGAGATAGAAAAATATTATATCAAGATTTAGCCGATTTATCCAAGAAACAGGAAGTGGTTGATTTATTGCACCATGAAATATCGATGCTAAACAAAGAATTAGCCAGTTATGAATCCATTAAAAAATTCCATATTCTAGAAGAAGAATTAGACCAAGATAAAGATGAAGTTACACCAACACTTAAAGTAAAAAGAAAAGTTGTGATTACTAATTATCAATCAATTATTGATCAAATGTATGGTGGGAAAAAAGCAGACTAATCGATATCTTTTTTAAAATGTGTCGCACGTCGAGAGATTGAAAATCCTACTTTTTCGTGTGCATGAATACTGAGTGGATAATCTTAAGTTGTATCCGAAGCCATTTCGAAACATCCATTTTCTATTGCCCACAACTCAGCCTGATTATATAACGCTAATCCAAAACCGTACCCTTGATATTCAGGTTTAGCATACCATCCTTCTACATAGCCAATTTTATTTGATTTACATCCTATAGCTTTATCTTTAATTGATAAATCTAAAAAGCCAATTGGATTTGAATTTTTATAATAGATCCAACTTATTTGTTTAGGATCTTGAAGTGCTTTTCTACAATCAGGCAGAAGATCATTGACAGTGTGCATAGGCCATAATTCGACTTGGAGAGTTAGAAGAGTATTAATATCAACAATTTGAACTTCTTTAATCATCGATTAACTATCAGAAATGTTTAATCTATTCTCTAAATCGAGAAATGACTGTTTAAAATGATGTATCATTCCCATTTTAGTTTCAATGGGTTGAAGACTAGATTGAATTCCATTTAATACAAGGTGTTTGATTGTTTTTATATCAAAATGAAATGTGTCAACAATGTTTAAAAATTCTTTGGTCAAGGTTGTACCAAACATGGGAGGATCATCTGAATTAATGGTGAGACATAATCCTTCTTCTAATAATTGAGGTAATGGATGTTTGTCAAATGATTCGAAGACTCCGAGTTTTACATTGCTTGTTGGGCAAACTTCTAATGGGATTTGATGATCTCTCAAATATTGGACTAATTCTGGATCTTCAATACAACGAACACCATGACCAATTCGTATGGCATTTAGTGATTGTATAGACCCCCAAATACTTTTCGGCCCTTCCGTTTCTCCTGCATGTGGTACACTGGCTAAATCAAATTTTTTTGCTCTCCGAAAAATAGATTCAAATAATTCGGGTGGATGTCCAATTTCTGGGCCGCCTAACCCAAGAGCGACTATTCCATTTCCCCTATTACGAATCGCCCAATTGACTAATTCCATTCCATCATCTATTGCTGTTTTCTCACGTGACATATCAGGGATGAGCCGTAATGTTACGCCTAATTCTTTTTCAGCTTCAAATCGTGCCTTATTTATTGCTTTTAATTGATCGTCTAAGGACACCTTATGTCTATGGTCTAATGGGGTAAAGGTTACTTCAGAATATTGAATATTTTGATGAGCTTGATTTTTTAAAAAATCGCTACTAATTAATTCAAAATCTTCCGCCGTTTGTAAACATTCACCTAAAATCCTATAAATATCGATAAAATGGTCAAAATCACTAAAAGAATACCATTTCTCAATATCGTCTAATGTTGATACTGGGAGGGATACATTATTTTTATCTGCGAGCTTGAGTAGCGTCTTTGGTTGAATGGAACCTTCCAAGTGTACATGTAATTCTACCTTTGGCATTTTACGAATAAATGAGTGAAGCATATTTATAATTCTTTTCTGAAAAAGATTTCGCCTATTCGATTTTCATTTATATTGGATAATAAACCAATTTCTTTAAAGCCCATATGTTTATGCCATTCCTGTGGTTCAGGTTCATTTTCCATGGATGAACTAATGTAATAAGAATAGTCCTGCAACTTTAATACATCTTCTAGGAATGATAATAATTCTTTTCCAATCCCTTGTTTTCGGTATCTACTTTTAACCATAAGTAAAGATAAGAAAGGTAAGTGTCCCCACATAAATTCATATCGTATATGCCCAACATGCTTTCCTTCAAAAAGTGCAACCATAATGTGTCGGGACCGAATTTGATGCATTAAAACTTCATCTTTTAATGGATGTTGCCAGTGGAGATATTCGAAGTCTGACTCTTCCGAAAATCGAACAGATATATTCATTAGATTGATTAGACCGATACGAGTTTTATTAACCAACGTGGAAGGAATCTAAAAATAGGGACAATAATATTCCATTGCCATGGCAGAATATATTTTCGCTTTCCTTTTTGAATTGCTTTGGCAATTTTTCTAGAAGCTGTTTCAGAATCCATGAGAAATAACATCTTAAACGAATGCCCAGCAGTCATTTCGGTCGCAATCCAGCCAGGAAAGACGACTGTTGTAGAAATATTGTGACGAGATAAACTATAATCCCAACTATCTCCTAACACACGTACAGCCGCTTTAGACCCGGAATAACCCCCATGACCGATTAATCCACGTGTTCCAGCAATTGAACTAATAATACATATTTGACCAGACTTTTGTTCTTTCATGGATGGTATAAATGGAATAACGGTATTTGTTACACCTAAAATATTGATAGATAAAATGTTATTAATGGTGGATGCATCTCCAGATGATAATTTATCTGATCCTCCCACACCTGCGTTTGCTATTACCGTATCGATACGTCCTGTTTGTTCTAAAAATGCATTAGCTGCATTTTGCACATCATCTTGGTTAGCCACATCCAATATAAAAGAAATGGCATTCCCACCTAATTCTTTCACTTTATCTTCCACTGCCTTAAGGCGATCTTCTCGGCGTGCAACGAGTCCAACGGTTGCGCCTTTTTGTGCATAATGGTAAGCTAAAGATTCTCCTATCCCACTACTTGCACCTGTAATAAATATGTTCATTGTGATTTCTCCGGAAAGTATTATATATAAATTTAAACCAAGGGTTTATTCATTCCGAGATTTGAAGTGCCATTATAAACAAAATGGTTAATAAAAAATTATTGCAGTTTACTGGGGTTTAGTGCCTTGTACTCTTCATCTGTAAGTATTCTGGATAGGGTCATAAATCTTAGACCTAAAGGGATTTCAAGTGAAAAACTCGAACCACGCCCTTCTGATACATCAATAGTAATATGAGATCCCTTATAATATTCAAATTGATCTTTAGCCATATAAAAGTCACAACCATGTATATGTCCTATACAAATATCTCTAGACCCAACTATAAAATCTCCTTTTTTTTCTTTTTTATTAAGCCCGCTATTCTAAACATTAAATCAATTAATTATAATATTATTTTAAGCATATTTCAATCATAACTTGATAAAGATCTTTTTCCGGTACATCCAATATAATACGAGCCACCATCCTAACACATGTGTTAAAGCAAAAAGGAGAGATCCATTAATGTCCCCTGCAAAAGGTTGGTAAACTGTTTTATATAAATAACCATATCCAGATGTTAATTGTCCATCAATTGTAAATTTTATTTTTAAAATTGTTTTTGCCCAAAGGCCAGATCCAACGAAAATAAATAATGAATTTGTCCCAAATACTTCAAATGCCCAAAATGGTTTTTTCCAAGATTTTGCATCAATTATATATGTTAATGTAGCTAAAACAAGGAAAGCTATTCCACCGGTAAATAGAACATATGTACTTGTCCAAAGGGCTTTATTGATTGGAAAAACAAATCCCCAAATCCACCCGATTGCAATTAACATAACGCCAAAGAGTGACATGCGTTTTGCGCTGTCTGAATACGATTTTGTTGTATGAAGCATACCGCCTGCCAGATAGCCTAATAAAACAGTCCCAATGGATGGTAGTGTGCTTAAAATTCCTTCTGGGTCAAATGGAAGTCCCATCCCACGCCATAAATGATTTTCCCCCAAAACCCATATATCAAATGTGCGAATAACATTTGACTCAACACTAAAAGGGTCTCCTGTTCCACCAAACCACAAAAGAGCCCAGTAAAATAATAATAGGCCCGATATTATTTGAATGATACGTTTAAAATCAAAGTTTATAGCAATTATTGATCCAATGCCATAAGCGAACGCAATGCGTTGTAAAACTCCCATAACTCTGAATGTAGACCAATCCCAATTTTGCCTAATAAAAGGAAAGGCACTTAATAATAATCCTGCGACAAATATGGAAACAGTTCGCCAAAAAACATGAATATAAAATTCCTTAGATCCGTATTGGTGCCAACGAATGAAAGCAAATCGCATTGAAGTGCCAACAATAAATAAGAAAAATGGAAATACAAGATCCGTTAATGTACACCCATGCCATTTCGCATGGAGCAGAGGGGAATAAACATGAGCCCAGCTTCCAGGGTTATTAACCAAAATCATGAGGGCGATAGTCATGCCACGGAAAACATCAATCGAATAAATACGCCTAGATTTAGTCATTCAAATAGCCATTTAGTTCAATTTAGATAAACTTCGATTCCAAATAAGATAAAATCCAATACCCGCGGCACCAAAAAGAAGAACCGCATAACTATAATTAAGAAAAATTAAATTCCCAATGCCAAATGTAAGACCATAAATCATCATGACGCCTGCAATCCATTGAACAAAAAAGCCTTCAGTGAGTGGTTGCATAGTATGTTCAAATCCTGATGCTATTGGTTTCCACCAGCCACCGGGTTGTACACGTTTATAAAATGCTGTTAAAGTTTCTTCTGATTCGGGCTCCGTAATTAATGTTGCTGTTACCCACGCTATAATCGCTAATGGGACTATAATCATAAGCTTATGGTGGACTTGCAAAGAAATACCAAAAAGAATAGGCGATGAACCAAATAATTCATATGAATTTCCTGCTGCGATAGTTTGGCTCCAAGCTAAGACTTCCAAAGAAATTGTAATAATAATGGATGTAGCCAACGCAGTGATTTCACTCCAAGCATTCACTCTCCACCAAAACCATCGAAGGATTAGAACAAGACCAATCCCCGCTCCCATGGAAAAAATAAATTCCCATGCTTTTGATATGCTTTGCATTTTCATCGCAGTGAATGCAGCCAGAACCATTAAAATGACTGTAAATATTTTACCTACAAGAACATAATGTCTTTCTGATTCGTTAGGCTTAAAGAATCGCTTATAAATATCATTAATCATATAAGATGATCCCCAATTAAGATGAGTATCAATCGTGGACATAAATGCAGCAAGAAAGGACACAATAAGAATTCCTTTCATTCCAGGACCAAGTAAGGAATTCATAACTAAAGGATACCCCGCTTTTACTCCCAATTCAGAGTAAGATTCTGGAATGATTGGGAATAGAACAATAGACACAACAGCTACAATAATCCATGGCCAGACACGTAATGCATAATGAGCTGTATTGAACCAAAGTGTGGCTAATAACGCATGACGTTCATTTTTTGCAGATGACATTCTTTGAATAATATATCCCCCGCCATCTGTACTATGATTGCTCCACCACATGACTGTAATAAAGATCATAAATTTAGAGAAGGGTGATTCCCAAAATGCACTTGTTGTAACACCAACATCAGGAGCCGGTGGAATAAATTTTAATGTATTATCATGAACAGCATCAGAGCCTAATAATGATGATAATTTTGCGAGTAATGGTTCCATGCCCCCAACAGCACTAACGGCAATGATGGCTAAAGCGATTGAACCAAACATGGCAATCATAAATTGAACGAGATCAGTAACAACAACACCCCAAAAACCAGATAGAATAGCATAAACCAATGCGATTATAACGCAAATCCATACAGCTGTCCATTTATCCATATTTAGCATAACTGAAATAATGGATGCCATCGCATTAATGACCCAACCCATGACGATAAAATTATATAATATGGCAAAATAGCTTGCTTTAAATGCACGTAATAATGCAGCAGGTTTTCCACTATATCTTATTTCTAATAATTCATTATCTGTCAAAACTTCCGCTCTACGCCAAAGCCGAGAAAAAAGAAAAATACTTAAAATGGACCCAAGAGCCATATTCCACCAAAACCAATTTTGCCAAATTCCCGGTCCTCTTACAAATTCTGTAATGGCTAATGGTGTATCGGCGGCAAATGTGGTTGCTACCATGGATGTTCCAACTATCCACCAAGGTAATGATCTTCCAGAAAGAAAATATTCTTCTGTGCTAGACGATGCTCGTTTTGAAAAATATATTCCAACACCTAGCGAAAAGGCGATGTAAGAAATGATAATGGTCCAGTCAATCCAATGTAAAGCAATTGTGTCAGTCATAGATTTTTTCTAACTCCGTTGATTTAAAATAATGGTTTAATATTTCTTCAGTTGAATAATGGTTTAATGCCATGCCTAATGCTCCGATTTGGCAAAGTCCAGCTCCATGTCCCCAACCGGCACCGTAAAATGAGATTTCTTCAATATTTGAATGACGGTCTATAGAATATTTTATGAAAAAAGCTGAACTAAACATAAAATTGGGATGAAGCACACGCCGTATTTCGTATTCAGAATCTAATATAATTATTGACTCAATGCCTTTTAATTGTCCTTTTATTTCTAGCTGTATAATTCGACCTGATAGTCCACGCTTTAATGGTTTTATAGATTGTATTGAATCAAAGGGATTATTGGTTTTATTTGAAATGAGTTTTATTAATTCTTCTTGTTTAAAGGAGACGTCCCATCGAAAATAGGATCCGGATTTATCTACATGGCCTAAATATTGATGTAACTCATTTTCGGGTACTATTTGAGGGCTACAAAAGCAGTCTGAATCTTGCGAATACCAGTATTCAAAATTTTCATTTGATTGTAAATCAGGAAGAGTTGAGTTAGGACTATCATGAATTGCTCTCAAGTAAGGCTTAGCAGATTCGTTCCAGACATAGTCATTACTTTCTGAAACACCTCCGCAGGATTTTGAATACCGTGTATCACAAATGGCCTCGTGGTGCATAATAACTTTTCCACGCGTTGCCAGAGACGCCTTTTTGGCTGTATCCGTTAAATTTCCCATTCCCTGATATCGCTGGCAGCAATCATCATTGCATGCATCAAATTCTAAGTGCGCATGTTTTTGTTCATCTGCCGCGAGCAGCCAAGATCGTGCAGCGATGGTTTGAGATTCCAACAAAGCAGGTGGGCAGTCACCACTCATTTCGGAGGTGGCTACACACATAAGATATTGTTCTACCGGAATTTGATTAATAACGAAAAGAGTTCCATCTTTAATTGAAATATTAATGGAACCTAATACTTGGATAGAAATATGTTTTTCCCAATGAAACCCGCGTCCAGCTCTAATAGGATGAATTGTAAAGTAGGAATCAGAAGTTGATCGATTAAAATGGATTCTTGGTAGTGGATTTCCGTCTAATAGTAAAGTATCATTTTGAACTAATATTTGATGCTCACTTTTCGAATCACTGCTTTTAATTGTAACGCTTTTTTGTTGGTCTTCCGGTAAAACTAACCCAATGGATACATTCGGTTCTTTTGTTGGGATTTGACCTTTAATAAGCATATTTATGAAACGTTAAATTGGTGGAAAGCATCTACACCAGCGCCCAAAGCAGGCGCATCACGCAATTGAGATATATAGACCATTTTTTCTATTCCATTCTTTAAATAATGGTTTTTTGTATGGAAGTCTAATTTATTATTCGAAGAAATAAGCATTTCTAAATAGGATAAGAATGGGTGCCATAGATAGATGGATTGTTTGGACTCTTCCATAAGTGTCCCAAGCCGTTGTCCAATGATAAATTTATCAAATACATTTCCCAAGTAAGGATGGGACGATTCTAAAGGTGCTCGGCTTGGATTAACAAAGCTGAATGGAGATTGCCAACCTGCGAATAGAGTTTCAATTCGTTCGTAAAGGAGTTTGGCTAATGTATGACTTACATCTTTTAATGTTTCAATTGCGGTATTTTCTCCAGCAATGGCCCGTTCAAGTATTTGATTTGGGTATATGGCTTCACGATTAAGTTTTTCAACAGAAATGCCCGATTTCAAACTATAAATGAATTGAATACCGCCAGCAGAAGCAAATCTTTCTAATGATAAACCTTCTTTTGTTTTCATTTCCCAAGATTTTGCCAACCATGATTTTGTTTGATCTAAGGGGAGAATTTCACCCTTACATTTTAATGCGTCTGCAGCGCCAGTCCCGCCACCAAGATAATATCCAAACTGACACTCTTTAAAAGCTCCGCTCGAAGCATATTCTTCGCCTATTCCACAATAATCTGCATCACTCCCTAATTGAAATATGGGAGCAGCTAATGAAATGTTCATTTGAGATATTTGTTCTTCTAATTGATCGCAAAAATGTGGAATTCTAGGTCCATTAGCCATAGCAACAATTCCACGCTTATCATTGGTTTTAAGTCCAGGCATTCCTATGCCTAGGAGTACAGGTTTTCCAGAATGAATATGCTGAATTACATTGGCGAATGTTTGTACCATTGCTTCGCCTTGATCTTTTTCACTGGAAGTTAACTGAACAGTGTTATCATTCATTTCAGCTAATTGTTTCTGAATGTTTACGGGTGAAAACCCGGAGTTAAAGAAATTATCATTCACATATTGGTCTGCATAATGTGCTTGACCCAATGAAAACGTATTGTCGCTGTGCTCTACTTCCCAAGCGCTTACTTTAGTTGCACCACCATCGATGCCGATAATTTGAATAGAACTCATGGATTATTGATTCAGCCTTTTTCGTCTTTGTATTGCTTCTAATCGCATATGGTCTTTGGCTTCATCATTCCTGTCTATCACTACTTGATCAATAGCATGATCCGTTCCACCAGAGTGACGTATGACTTCATAAATGGGATCATAAATACGCCCAATGCGGTAATTTTCTGAAATTCGCATTACCATATCATAATCTTCGCCATAATTTCTAGCAAAAGGCATTTCATTCATTTCAAAAAAGCCAATATCTTTAATAATTTGAATAGGGATTGAGCGTGGAGCCCCTGCGCCATTAATTCGTAATAAATTATTCCGCCCATTATCATTTGTCCATTCATCATGTGTTACGACAGGGATTTCTTCCATTCGACTTAATGAACCATCATCAGCCTTTTCCCATACTTCATACGAACCAATGACCATCCCGATGGTAGAATCTGATTCATACACTCCAATTATCTTCTCCACAGCATCAGGTTTGAGTCGATCATCTGAATCAAGTTGAACATAATAGTGTCCATTCGCATTTTGTGCGCCTAAGTTTAGACAGTATCCAATATTATTTATATCTGTGACAAGCAATCTTACTTCTGGTTTGGTTGAATCATACTTTGAACCCTTCTCCATATAATCTTCCACGGCTGAAACTGTGGGGTCTTCGGGTCCACCATTCACTACAACGATTACTTCAATATTTTGGATAGTTTGAGCGAGAATGCTTTCGATAGCTGTTCCAATAAAATCGGGGCGATCATTGACTGGAATAATAATGGATGCAATAAGTTTTGTATCCATATTTGGAAGATGTTTATAATGTGCATCCGGTTTTAAGTAGGCGCCAACTCTATCTAAATGGTTTGAAAGAATGGCTTCCGCTTCTTCTTGCTGATCTTTCCCGGCTAGTAAATAATCAAAAACATTTGTGCCACCTGATTGTGCTTCTACTGAATAAAGGCTTCCAGAATAACGATTCGCAATATGGGTTAATTGAGAACTTTCAGACAATTTTAATCTTAAATCATATAAATGATTGAATTTAATGGATTCGTCCATTCCCCTAACGGATTCCAATTTATTCTTATCAAATAAAAATACTTTCCCATAATCTTGATTATCTCTGACTCGTCCTTGATGGTGTTTTAATAAGCGAATTTCAGATATTGATTCATTGTCAATTAAATCATAATCACTATAAAACATCCCTGTATTGGGGAATCTTATTTTACTAATGGTTAGGAGAGATATTATTGATGATGATAAAACAACGGGCGCTGTACGATTATCAATGTAGAGAATCATATCTGCATCTGATTGACTCAATGCTTCGTTGAATTGCATTGAGACTTTATTATTGGATGAAGAAATACGAATAAAAGAATCAGGAAGATCTGGGGTTGAATTCTCAGAAAAAACAAAAACCCGGTTTGGCATTTTAGTTTGGTTTAGAATGGAATCGATGGTTTCAGAAATACTGCTACCATCATTTGGCGAGTGAAAATAAACGTCTGTTTTCATAATTATTATTTTTAAGTTTGTATTCCTAAGTTAGTTTGTTTTGTTTCCGAATAAATCATTGCAAATGAGACACGTAAGCTAATAACAATGTAGATTACTGAGCAAATAGTTAGATTGATTTTTGTTAGAAACAATAATGAATAATTATATCATAAATATTAAATGATTTCTTAACTAAGAAATATTGAGAGAGATAATCGATGAATAAAGCCAAATTACAGACAGGAAACCATCAGTTAGTTAGAAACATTAACGAAGTGATCGTTCTAAACTTTATTCGCGCAAATAAACATATTTCAGGAGCGGAATTATCAAAAAAAACAGGTATGCGTCCTTCAACGATTTCAAGCCTGCTTAAGCAGCTTGATCAAAAAGGACTTGTTGCCATTGCTGGGAAAGGGCAATCAACGACGCGAGGCGGAAAAAGACCTACGCTATGGAGATTGAAGTACAATTCTAGATATGTGATTGGTGTAGATTTAGAGCTGGGAGAATCCGCAGCTGTATGCATGAACCTAAAAGGAGACATTATTGAAAGATTATCTATCTCTTTTCCGCGAGATTTGACGATTGATCAATTAAATAAAAAAGTAGGTGACCTGATTGAAGATCTTATTACCAAAAGTAGGATTAATTTGAATCAAATCCTAGGTTTAGGCTTTGCGATCCCGGGGATTATTAATACGATCGAAAATAAAATTATAATGTCGTCTTTAGTCTCAGAATGGGATTATTGCTTTAGTGAGTACTATAAAGATAGATTCTCATTTCCTTGCTTTGTAGAGAATAATGCTAATGCTGCAGCCATAAGTTCAAAATGGGCATTTAATTTTGAACACCTAAACCACTTCTTAACCATATTAATTGAAATTAGCCCTAAAGTAGGCGGGCTTGGAGTTGGAATAGTGTTAAATAATGAAATTTATTACGGCACATCCTTTTGTTCGGGGGAGCTGGATATTCATTTGCCAACTATCGCGGATGTATTTAGCCAAATGAGATATAAATTAACTTCAGATAGCTATTTTTCAAATTTCAAAAATGATGTAACCAAAATTACTCTCGATGATATCATAATCGCAGGGAAAAACCATAATGAAATTGCGCTTCATTATTATGACCGTTTAGGAAATATTGTCGGTAATTCTATTTCAGATGCAGTTGCATTTTTTAACCCGGATCACATTATTGTTGCTGGAGGGATTGCAGAAGCTGGAGAGAATTTTATTAAAGCATTTAAATCAAGTATTTCTCCAAATTTACTAGATGTAACTCAAAGAGCTATATCTTATAAATTGCACCCTTTTGGTTTAGATGCAGTTGCTCATGGAGCTGGAGCTTGCTTGCTAGATGACTTCTTTAAAATGCCTGTAACCATTCAAAAATCTAAACTTGATCAATTGAGTATTTCTTAGTTAGTTTTGGATCGAAACAAACTAGGCATTATTATGTTTTGTTTAATAGTTTGATTGGTATAAGTATATATCTTCGTCTAATAAATAATGAAAAAATCTGTCAAAAAAATTAGTTTTATCTATTTATTGTTGTCGGCGCTATTGATGGGTGGTGCTACAGGTAAAATATCGGGTATTATTACAGATATTGAAACGGGTGATCCTATGATTGGTGCTAATGTGCTCCTAATTGGGACTTCTGTAGGTGCTGCCACAGATGTCAACGGTCAGTACACAATTGTCAATGTAAGTCCTGGGCTCTATGATATTCGAGTAACTATGATTGGATATGGTATCCAAAAAATAACGGACATACGAGTTGAAGTCGATTTAACAGCCATTATTGATGCTTCCCTCTCATTAGAAGCACTCCAAGGCGAAATGGTAACTGTAAGAGCAGAACGTAAACTTGTTCGCGTGGATGTAGCAGCAAGCCAAAAAAGTATTTCAGAAGAAGATTTAGAAAAGTTGCCTGTGAGCAGTGTTGCTTCAGTCTTGAGTTTGCAAGCGGGAATATCAGGTTTTTCAGTGAGAGGCGGTTCATCAAGTGAAACCAAATTCATGGTTGATGGAATTTCATTAAATGATGAAAGAACGGGTGAACCAACGACTGGAATTCCATTGAGTGCCATTAAAGATATTAGTATTCAAACAGGTGGTTTTGGTGCTGAATATCATAATGTAAGATCTGGCGTTGTGAACGTGGTTACAAAAGAAGGGGCTGACTCCTATTCTGGCACTATTATGATTCGAAATAGCCCACCGGGACAAAAACATTTTGGTACATCACCCTACAGCAGAGATTCTTTTTGGCTGAAACCTTTTTTTGACGATGATGTGGCTTGGGATGGAACATACAATGGTTTATGGGATGAATATACTCAAAGACAGTATCCGTCTTTTGATGGTTGGAACAGTATCTCCAATCAAACTTTGGCTGATAATGACCCCACAAATGATTTAACTCCAATGGGTGCGCAAAAATTATTTACCTACGAACACAGGAAAAACGGTGCAATCAATGAACCTGATTATAATATTGATGCTGGTTTTGGTGGACCAGTTCCGTTTATTGGAAAAAAATTGGGAAACCTACGATTCTTCGCTTCTTTTAGAAAAGAGGAGAATAAGTATTTATATGAAGTGTCTCGTTCGGGTGTTTCAAAATTGTCAACTTTCTTAAGGCTCACCAGTAATTTGAGTAAAACAAAAAAAATAACGTTCTCCCATCTCGCGGGCAATCTTGAAGCTACAGCATTATCTAGAGGCGGATCCCCTACAATAATGTCAAGTGTTTGGGATTTAGCATCTCAGGTTAATTCAAAAGGATTTACGATGCCTTGGCGAATATTCACCAATGATTATTGGGCGCCAACAACAATTGACAATTCTACAACTGCTATCAAATATATCAATCAATTAAGTTCAAAATCCTTCTACGAAGTATTGATCAAGTCCGACCAGAAAGAATATTATACGTGGCACGGCGCTAGAAGGGATTCAACTGAATCACTAATTTTTGGAGACGCTGAGAATGGATGGTATGCAGATAATGCGCCATTTGGGTTTTTGGGCACGCCCAGCTTTAGCATTGATGGAAGTTTAGCTTTTGGTGGTGCAATTAGCACATCAAGAGATACAAGTAAGATTCAAACATTAACAGCAAAGTTTGATTATCTATCTCAGATAAATCACCATAATGAAATTAAAGTAGGGTTCGAATTTTTATCAAATAGATTGAATCTAGAATTTGGGTCTCAAAATGAATTTTTACCAGAAGGTAACTATTGGAATTCTGTTAACCAATCTCCATATCGATTTGCGTTCTATGTTCAGGATAAACTTGAATACAATGGATTTGTAACTACGCTTGGTTTTAATATTGATCATGTCAATCCAAATGGTGAATGGTATTCACTTGATGTGTACGATGAATCATTTTATTCATCGAATTACTCATCTGAGGAAGAAGGAAATATGGTTAAAGAAACCATAAAGCCTATAAATGCTATTTCGCCAAGGTTAGCTATCTCTCACCCAATAACTGAATCATCTAAATTATATTTTAATTATGGTCATTTTTATCAAATGCCTAATGCGCAAGAATTATATCGTGTCCAGCGTGGAAATAGTAATGATGTTAGAGTTATTGGAGACCCTAGTTTACCATTAGCGAGAACTGTTTCATACGAGCTTGGGTTTGACCAATCATTGCAAGATAAGTATTTAGTCCATATTTCAGCTTATTACAAGGACATTACTTCTCAACAGGACTACACGCAATATTTAAGCGCAAATAGTAAAGTGATATACTATCAACTGACTGCAAACAGTTATGAAGATATTCGAGGATTTGAAGCTGAAATTGCTAAAATAAAAGGCGACTGGGTTACCGGAAATGTGAATTATGAATACCGCGTGAATACATCTGGTTATTTCGGTGTTAAAAAATATTATGAAAATCCATCAGATCAGCGAGATTATTTGTTGAAAAACCCAAAACAATCTAAACCCCTTCCCATACCTAGATTAAAATCTGTAATAGATTTTCACACTCCATTCAAATTTGGACCCAACTTAAGAATCTTTTATTTATTGGGCGATTGGCATATGAATGTTATATCTACTTGGAATGCAGGAAGTTGGTTTACCTATAACCCAGGCCGATCTCCTGGTGTTATTAATAATTTCCAATATAAAAATAATTATAATATTGATATTAAAATTTCAAAATCTCTAAAAATCAACAATATGACATTTAAAATATTTGCTGATGTTTACAATGTTTTGAATGTAAAAAACTTTTCAGGGTATGGTTTTGAAGATGGATATGATTATAATTATTATATGCAATCTCTTCATTTGCCAGAAGACGATGTAACAGGTTTAGGGTATCATAATTTTGATGGTGTTGATCAGCCAGGTGATGTTCGCGATGATGGTGTAGAATTTGTACCTATAGAGTGGGTTTCATCGACGGAAAATATCAGTTCACCGAGCGAAAGAGCTATTTATTATAATGCTGAAACAAAAACGTATATGCAATTTGATTCAGATAATGGATGGGCGAATGTTGATTCAACATATTATGAAAATGTTATTAACACTAAGGCATATATCGATATGCCAAATATTGATCATTTCATTTTCCTGAATCCAAGAGATTATTTTTTCGGAATTAATGTAAGTTATGATTTTTAAAAAAATATGAATAAAACAATCAATATCATTAAAAGTTATATAGCAATTTTGGTTATTCTGTTCTTTTCAGCTTCTTCATTATTAGCTGAAGAAACAAAATGGATATCAATAGGAAATTTACAAAATTGGTATTCTGCAGCTGGATGTGAAATTGAGCTTGGTCGTACAGGTCAAATATCTGATCAACAAGATGGTTTAAGATGGCCCAGTTTTTTCCCTGTGCAGGATAATCAAGCTGCAAAAGCAATGTGGCTAGGTGCTACAAATTTTTATGATCCAATTGCTGAAAAAACTTTTGATAATAAAGTAGTGCACGTTGGGCCACGTTTTATTGACACTGATAATGAAACGATTCCATTGGATTTTAAGTTATACGGAAAATATGACCATTCACGCGTATTTGTTGATGGCGTTTCTGCTACAAATATGACGTATTTTGACGAAGTTAATATAATTGATGAAAGTATTCCTGGCGAACGGATGTTAGTCAATGAAGTTCAAACTTCTATGGGAATTAAAATGATCCGGAAAATTCATGCATTTGCAAATCCGGAGCATCAAGATTACCATTTGGTTGAATATGAGTACATAAATAATGGATGTTTCAACGCTGATTGCAGTGAATATTATGAACAAACCATTGAAGGCTTTATGGCCTATTTCCAATTTAGATATGCAGTAAGTCGCGAAGGTATGGTATATGATGGTAATTGGTTGCCGCAAAGTGCAGCGTGGGGTCATAATACTATGAATGAAACTATGGGGCAAAACCCAAATTTGCCCAACACATCTTTAGATCAATATTACGACGACGGAGAAATAATTAGAGCGGTATTCTCTTGGCATGGTTATCATTCTGGAGCTGGATTTGATAATATTGGCGGTCCAAACGATCCAGGTGACGGTCTATTAGGGGCGTCACAATTTGCTGGAGTTGTGACCATTCACGCAGATAAAAGTGCAACTAATCATAGCGATGATATTAATCAACCTAGTACTACGTGGTATATGTTATCGGATGATCCGCTGACTGATGCTGGGAGCGATCAATACAATTCGTCTCGAATGATAGAAGAATATGCTTATATGACTCAAGGGCACCCAGACCAATCGATGGCTCAGCAAGTAGGAACGGGAAATGCAAATCAATTTAGTCCGGGTGGTGCAAGTAATCCCGGAGGAACTTCTCAAGGAATTGGGTACGGCCCCTATACTTTAGCCATGGGAGATACTATCCGGATTGTTGTAGCTGAAGCAGTTTCTGGGTTAAGTCGAGAAATGGCGTATAAAGTTGGCCAAAATTGGAAAGCAAATAGTCATACAGATGAATTCCCTACAGGAGCATCAAATATTCAAAAATATCTCATGGATAATTATAGTAGATCGTCCTCGGGTAAAAATGGTTATAAAAATGCGTGGGTCTTTACAGGTATTGATTCATTAGTCAATGTATTTAAAAATGCGCGAGAAAATTATAAAAGTAATTTTAACATTGTAGAACCTCCGCGTCCACCTGCGGAATTTGTTGTAAACTCTGGCGGTGATCGAATTGCCTTATCTTGGTCTTCCGATGCTGAAAATTGGCCTAATTTTAGTCACTATCAGGTTACAAGACTTAAGTTTAGACCTGATACTACTCTTTTTAAATATGATCTTGATGCAGGGTTAATTATACCGATTGACGAATCCATTACATCTATTTGGACGTTTGATCAGGGAATTACAGAATTTGATGATTTAACAGCCACAAGAGGATTTGATTATTTTTATTATATAGAAGTCTTTGATGATGGGTCTACAAATGATGGATATCCATTAGTAAGTAGTCGTTTTCTAACTCGATCAAATTCTGCGGCAAATTTAAAGAGACCGCCAGGAACCCTCGATCAAGTCAGGATTGTTCCGAACCCTTTTAATATCGCTGCAAGAGATTTCCAATACGGCGTCTCTGCTGAGGGGCGTTTAATGTTTTATAATATTCCGGGTGAATGCACTATTCGTATTTATACGGAAAGAGGGGACTTAATTAAAACAATTACCCATACTGATGGAAGTGGGGATGAAGAGTGGAAATCAATCACATCATCACGACAAGTGGTAACGAGTGGACTATATATTGCTCAAATTGAAACACCTAGCGGTGAAAGTACAATCCAAAAATTTATGATAATCAGATAATGATGAAGGCCTATAAAATAAATATTATGACCATTATGGCTTTATTCGTAGTCGGGTGCGGAGATTTATTAAAACCATATGAAAATGAAAATTTCAATGCCACATTATCTGTTGAAGTAGGGTGTAATTTATTAAATACCGATTCCCTTAAAATTGGCAAAACAATTGCAAATATTTCGGATACAACATTGGCCCAATATGCAGATACGCTCAATTTTGTGCATTCAGATTCGAATAGCGTATTATATACTGATATTGAAAATAACTGGCAGTTTACAGCTGAAACTGATACTGTTCTAATAGGGTTATTTATCTCGTCAACTCAGAGTTTATCATTTTACATAGATCAAACAAGCCAGATTAATATATTTAATGAAGGTGGTACTTTAATTGAAAAAATATCAGAGAATATAGAGTTAGAAACAGTTGCATCTTGCCCAACGATTAGGTCTGTTTTTGAATTTCATGATTTAAATGGTTCTTATTTGATTTCTTTCATTCCATCGACAATAGGCACAGTCTCAATGGCTGTTGTTTCGGATTAGGTAAGATGAAAAAGATTATTTTACCCATCATTCTTCTGTCATGTTTAAGTGCAACTGATTCGAAATTAGCTCAAACAGGATTTCAATTTTTAAGTGTATCATCCAATGCTAGCGCAGGCGGGATGGGAGATGCAGTTACAACACAATTCCTTAAATCAAGTTCATTGTTTTATAATCCTGCAGGATTAGGCAATCAAAAAGCTTCATTTGATATATCCTTAAACCAAAATAATTGGATCGCAGGAATTACCCATAATGCTATTACAGCCTCTTTCAGACCCAGCCAAGGGAAATATGGCGTAATTGGATTGAGTTTTTTAAGTGTTGACTATGGGGAAATTCAAGGAACCATGGTTTGGGATAATGATCAAGGATTTATTGATACAGAATTAATTAAACCTACTGCATTATCACTTGGTTTAGGTTACGCTAAAGCATTATCAGATCAGTTTTATGTCGGTGGACATATAAAAACCGCATATCAATCATTAGGCCGAAATGTTATTCCTACTTCAGATACTACAAGGTCCGTAATAAAAAATACCGCTCAAGGTGTTGCCTTTGATTTTGGTACTATTTATCAAACTGGATGGAATGGTTTTGACTTTGGCATGTCAATTAGAAATTTTTCTCAAGAAATAAAATATCAAACAGAAGCCTTTCAACTCCCACTAACCTTTACGATGGGTGCGTCTATTGATCTTTTTCAATTACTCCCAATCGTCACTACAACTCAAGAATTATTATTATCGATTGATGCTCTACATCCGCGGTCTTACAAAGAAAGGGTGAATATCGGGTTGAATTATCGCTTATCGGATTTATTATCTTTAAAGACAGGATATCTATTTAATTATGATGAACAAAGCATAACTGCGGGTGCTGGTTTTCAAAAAGCTTTAGGTGCTTATACTTTAGGAATTCATTACGCTTACACACCCTTTGGTGTATTTGATCATGTTCAGAGAGTCTCCTTTCAATTATCCTTTTAAATAAATAGTTATTATGAAATACATAAAAATAATCCAAATATTCATCATCTTCATTCTTGTTGTCACAGGATGTAATGATTCACAGTACCCTGAGGATGTTTGGGATCCGAATGAAGTTCCAAATTCTAATCCTGAGATACATAATGTGTTGCCAGCGGACAGTGCCTTCGCAGGTGCAGATGTTGTTTATATTAATGGAGAGAACTTTGGACAATCAATTGATGATATATTAGTTTATTTCAATTCAGAATTAGGGGATATTATAAGCGCTGATGATACATTAATTTTAGTCAGCCCTCCTGCCATTATTTCAGATAGTGTTACCATTAAAGTTTCTGTTAAAGGGGCCTTCTTATTTGGTGAATATCATGAATATAAATTAATATCAAGAATGGTTCAATATGGAGCATTTGACTCTATTGAAGAAAGTGTTTGGGGTTTGGCAGTTGATACGCTAGAAAATGTATTTGCAGGTTTAACTGGTTCGGGTACTTCAGAAGGAACGATTGAAAAACTATTACCTCCAAATGGTGAAAGAAGCGAAGAAAACATACAAGCTGCATTAAATACGATGAGAAGTATGAGAGTTGGGCCGGATAACTACATCTATTATGTTGATGGAGCAAACCCATACGTTATTAAGAGTGAAATTGGCGGTAGTGGTTTAAGTTATGTCGGATTACCCGGTGTTGTGACTGACCTTGATTTTGATTCAAATCACATTTTATATACAGGAGGAGGTGGGCAAGCTATCTATTCTCTTAATAAAGATTTATCCATATTATCTACAAGCAATTATACGGACATTTCAATATTGGCAATTAAGACGTTTGAAAATAATCTATATGTAGCTGGATATTATATTGGTGATGATGAATCAATACCAATCGTTGCAATGTATCGTAATGAAATTTTAGATGAAAATGGAACGCTTGGAGAAAAAGAAATAGTATTTGATTGGAGAATATTAAGCGGTACAATCGGAAATATTACATCTATCGTTTTTGATGAAACCGGTACAATGTATATTGGTTCTGATACGGATTATGGAATTATGACTTATTCAGATGGTATCCTAAACCCTTACTATGAAAAAGTAATTTTTGCACCTATCTCAAAAATGTCGTGGGGGAATGGACAATATTTATATTTGAATTTTCGGGGAGAAAAACGTATGATTAATCGTTTCGATACTCGAATTAATGGTGCTCCCTATGGCGGGAGAGAGTAACCTTCTTGGAAATGGGTTTCAAGAAGATAGAACAAACAAAAAAGGAGTTAACAATGACAAAAATGTTAACAAAACTTATGTTGCTGCCACTGTTTTCAGTTTTACTGATTGCGGATGATTGGCAACTAGATGGTATTTTTAAAGATTATGAAATGCCTCGAAGTAATGGATATGGTATCCATGGCACCGTAGTTGCACCTGATGGAAATGTCTGGGTTGCAATGCACGGTCCATTGGCGCAAGATAGTATTATTATTAATGATACTTTATCTGTTTATGTTAGACCAATTCATGTATTTACACCAAGTGGTGAGCATGCATCCTTTTCTCCAATTCGCTTTGTTACCAATGACGATGGATCCCAGGATACTTTGACATATAGTGGTAAGGGAATGGCATTAGATACGGATGGTAATATTATTTATGCGACAGATCATCTATATCGTTTCAACTACCAATCAGGTGAAATGATGGATAAGTTAGCTGTACCATATGATGATGCAGGATCTTTATCATCTTTAACACAACCATCTGTTGATGCCGATGGTAATGTTTACGTAAGTTGGGTTGCTGGTGCATCTAGACCTGTTGTTAAAATAAGTTCAGACTTTTTAACACAATCAACTGTTGCAGATGCGGGTGTAAATTATAACAGAAGCACATTAGTTACACCAGATGCAAATCGAATTTTCTTAGGCTCAACATGGGGTACAGGAGGTATTCGTGTGTTAGAAGCTAATTTCTTAGGGACTGCATATGATTCTGTTGATACATACGGTGTTATTGATCATACATGGGATGTATATGATATTGCTTATGATACAACTATTTCTGGAACTGACACAACTATTACAGCTGATACCACAATTACTTCTACAACAGAGCCAATTGATATGTGGGCAGAGGTTTTAGGTTGGAATCTTGGTGTTCTATGGAGTGGTGGAACAGACCCAGATTGGGGTGTTTACTACGATGAAGGAACTACTTCACCACATATGTATGAAGGAAGCTGGGTAGGACATAATCCTAATACAGGTGAAATTGTTGATAGTTTTGGTAATGGTGGATCTTTACCTGCAGATGCAGATGCATCCGCGTTTGCCGCCGCTGGAGGTACAAATGCACCACGTGGTTTAGGTGTTAGCGCTGATGGATTAACAATGTATGTTGGCGATTTTAATACAAACTGTATTCAAGTTTGGACAAATTCCGATCCAGTAACTTTATCCATTGAAGATGAATCAGAAAAATCCATAACAGCTTTAGGATATAGTTTACATCAAGCATATCCAAATCCATTTAACCCAACTACAACTATTTCTTATGAAGTAGGTCGTACAGGGAATGCAACATTAGAAATATTTAACTTAAAGGGTGAATTAGTTAGAACTCTTGCTACAGGTTGGCATTTCAATGGTAAGCATACTGCAAAATGGAATGGACAAGATAATAATGGACTTAATGTAACATCTGGTACATATATCTATCGCTTATCTTCTTCAGAAGTATCTTTCTCGAAGAAAGTAACATTTATTAAATAGTATTACTATTTAACTCCAAAAAAAGCCCCTGATTTATTAGGGGCTTTTTTTTTATTTCAAATAGATCATTTGATTTGATTTGGCTATACCGTTATAAAATAATTGGTAATAATAAACACCGCTGGCTACTTGATTACCAAATGAATCAAAGCCATTCCACTTTTCTTTATAATCCCCAGAATACATTTTCTTATTTAGTAATTCAGCGATTAATTCTCCTTTTAAATTATATATAATTAATCGCACATTTGATTCTTTTGGAATTGAAAATGGAATAATGGTCGATCCATTAAAAGGGTTAGGGTAATTTTGTGAAAGATAAAAATCTTCAGGTATGGTTGATGCATCTTGCACAATTTCTAATTGTTCTTCCTTTTTAACGATTCTCAATTCATCAATATAAATCACTCCGGATGTAGAAGGATTATTATTCCCCCTCGTGAGTTGGATGCTATCTATTCTTAATATTCCCTCTAATATTTGATTCCCTAACCATGACCCCACTGGATCCGAATCCAGATCCCACTCGATGAGCCTCCAGCCAATCCAATCGATTGTTAACCATTCGCTTACTTCATGATATGAACCAGCCGTAGAAGGTAAATTGTCATCCAAACAGAATCTAAATTTATTCTGACCACCATCTCCATAAATATAGGCTTGAAGAATATAGGAGTTATCAAATTCAACATTTCTTGGTGACCTGCCAGATAAATATGCACGAATTAAATGATTCGGCGCATCAAGATCCCAAACATATGATAATCTAGCTGAAGATGAAGGTGATGTTGTGGGGATGGTCACTTCATTATTCGTATTAAAATTTGTCCCAGATAACACACCGACGGTTGATCCACTTTCTGTTGGTTGCCACCAATTGGATGTAGAACTAAAATGATCAATAATTATATTTTCTGAATAATGAAAAGGCGAAATACCGATAGACGATATAGATGGAGAGTAAGCATTTCCTAAAGCATCTGTTAAACTGCTCGTTAAGAAAAGGTTGTAATTCTCGATTGGCGTGAATTCACCATTTATAGGCAATATGGCAATGGTAGAATAATCATCAAATGATGCATGATTTAATTCAAAATCAACTGGATTTCCGGATATAGTTTCTAGTGAAATGCCAGATTCAATGGTAGCGGGTTCAACCCATTCATTAAACACCATAGAAATAATATTTTTATAATCCCAATTTTCTGTTGAGCCTGAAACTAAAAAATTGCCATCAATAATGACGGGTCCAAAAATATCTTCATCCGCGACGGTAAAAGTAATATCTAATGGAGATAATTCTAATGGTCGACCATTTATATCTTGAGCTAATTGAGAAATTGTCATTGTATATTCCATTCCAAAAGACAAGATTTCATTTAATTCAATTTCTAAAATATTTTCATTTGGACTCCAGGAAAATTCACCCATTTCAACTTGAGGTGACATAGAAATAGATTGGTGAACTGCAGCAGTATCCATTGATTTAGAAAATGTTAATTGGATTGTTAAGTCATTAGGAATATTATTATCATTATGAGAAGGGAATGATGAAATTAATTCAGGTGCAAAGGATGGAATTGGATCCGTAATAACTGAATTTGATTCTGGGGAAGGTTTCCAATACCGATTATACTGCTTTGCAAAATATGTATATTCGCCATTATAATTCTGAATTCCATCAAAAGAATCAGTAAATGAAAAAGGAGAATGATCAAATCCAATATAAATAATAGGATCTGTATTTATTGACAATGTTGAATCTTCAGATCTGTAAATTGAAAACCACGACCCAACTTCATCTGTTGGATTTACATTTATTTGATATTGTAATGAATCTATTTTCTCAATGACAAGGTTTGGAGGATTTGGTGTTGTACTTTGGGTATTTTCAGTTTCTTTAATGACTGATTTTGAAGAGAAGAATGAATTTTTGGCTTCATCCCAATAATCTCTATAACTCCAAGACCCATAATTGAAAAATTGAAAGCCACTCGTCCAATTAACCCCGCGAACAGCATTAATAATACTATTATGATTGGACCAAACATTATAATCATCCAAAATATATGAACCGGGTCCAACGGTAAATAAACGACCCTGATTAAGGCCAGGTTGAATGTATGAATGCCAGCAATCTGGACAGTCATTTTCTAACATTCCAGTAAAGCCTGAAGTATTTGTCCAATGATAATGCATTGGCGTTAATTGATCCACATAACCTTCATTAAACCATAAAGCACCATCTTGGTATACAGTCCCATATCCTTGCCAACCGGACCAATTATATTTACCTAATACAGCAGTCGAGAGTCTTACAAATGGTTTAACAGTCTGAATGGAGTCATGTAATGATTGTACAAATGTTGTTACACTTGAACGCCACCAATCTTCCCAGGATGAGAAGCCATTAGGAACACCACTTGAATAGGGATGACTAGCGTCATATAGATATCTACCTGTTCTTTGATGAATTGCATTTAACTCTTCATCGGAAATTATTCCGTCCATTCTTTTTAATTCATCTTCTTGTGATGGTTGATATTGATTGTTTAGTCCATTTGAATGCTCATTCCACCTAACATAATCCAAGTGTAAACCATCTATGTCATATCGATTAACAATATCCATAGCAACATTTATGGTATATTCTCTTACAGCAGGAAGTCCGGGAGATAACGCTCGGTAGCTAGTCATTGGATTTCCATTTTGATCTCTACAAATCCATTCAGGGTGTTCTGCAGATGGAGACCCAGGGTAGGTGCTTGAACATTGAAATGTATTAAACCACGCATGAAGCTCTAATCCACGTTCATGAGCTTGCTCGATTGCGTATGCTAATGGATCATAACCTGGATTTGCATATCCTGAATAATATCCCCAAGGTTCAAATGGAGAATCATAATAGGCTGTTCCTCCTTGTCGAATTTGAAACAGTACAGCATTCATATTTGCAGAAACATGATCATCTAGAATGTTTCTAATACGAGATTTCCCTTCTTCCGGTGTATCAGAAGAAGATATATGCTCCCAAGTAATAACCCATGTTGCTCGAAATTCTTCAGAAATTATTTGCCCAAATGTAAAACTACAGAATGTTAATAATATAAATAGTCTTTTCATAAAATGATCCAATCGATGTTTGAGAGATAATTCAATTTTACAGCTATAATATTATTGGTTCAACTTTAGTAATTTATATGATGGAAAACATATCATGAAAAAGAATAGAATTTTATTGACAGCAGTTTTCATTATTTTGTCCCTCAATGTTATTTATTGTGCATCTTCTGACACAATTTTTGTATATAGCCCATCAATGCAAAAAGAAATCCCTACATTAATTATTACACCCGATTCATATAATTCAACCCCATCCCATTTAAATGCTGTTTTTCTGCTTCATGGTTATGGTGGCGATTACTTGAATTGGTCTAATCATACAGATCTAGAAGAAAGAGCAGATCGTTTCTCTATGATACTCATTTGTCCGGATGGAAGCCCGAATAGTTGGTATATGGATAGTCCGATTGATTCATCCAGCCAATATGAAACATTCATGATTCAAACTTTAATTCCAAGGCTAAAAGAGAAATATCGTATAAATCAAATAGGAATTACAGGATTAAGCATGGGTGGACATGGGTCACTTTATTTAGCCATAAGACATCCAGAAGTATTTACCGCTGTCTCTAGTATGAGTGGTGGGGTAGATTTAACGTATTCAACAGTGAAGTGGGAAATTGCATCCAAAATTGGTTCATTTGAATTATACCCTGAACGATGGGAAAATCATTCAATTGTATATATGGTGGACTTAATTCAAGCTGGATTTATGCCTATTTTGATTGATTGCGGTTATGAAGATTTCTTTATTGATATAAATAGAGCATTGCATAATCGATTAATAGAGCGAAATATACCGCACACATACATTGAAAAACCCGGTGGTCATAGTTGGGTTTATTGGGTGACTGCTTTAGACGAACATTTGTTGTTTTTTCAAAATCGTTTCGAGTAATATTTATGTTATATCTTTAACTTTAGTGCTTACAAAAATGAGAAATATATCATTCATGAATAAACCAATTATTTTATCTTTTTTACTCTCCTTAGGACTAATGTTGAATGGGTGCGGTGGAACAATTCCACAACAACCGATTTCTTCTGATTTGGCTTGGGCAGAAGAAACATTATCCATGCTTTCTTTACGAGAAAAAATTGCCCAAATGATGATTTATCATATGAATATGCGGTTCAAAGATGTTTCAGAATCAAAGTGGGACGAAATTCAATCACTCATAAAATCAGATGGTATAGGTGGCATTCATTTATGGTACGGCGATGGAAGTAGCTCTGCGGTAATAATGAATGAAATGCAACAGCAATCCAAAGTACCCATTATTTTTGATGCAGATATAGAATATGGGCTTAATCAAAGATTTTCATCTGGAACAGACTTTCCACCTTTAATGGCCATTGCTGCCACCGGGAATCCTGAAAATGCGTATGCTGTAGGAGCGATTGTTGCGAACGAAGCTCGTTCAGTGGGCATTCATTGGAATTTATCACCTGTAATGGATGTGAATAATAATCCTGACAATCCAATTATAAATGTAAGATCATTTGGAGAAGATCCGGATTTGGTAAGTACCTTTGGAGTGTCTTATATGAAAGGGTTACAAGATAATGGTATGTTAGCTACCGCGAAACATTTCCCTGGCCATGGCGATACAGAAACAGATTCTCATTCATCTCTCGCCATGATTCCAAGCGATTCTGCAAGACTTTGGTCCGTTGAAATCCCACCATTCCAAACGATGGCCGACGAAGGCGTGGATGCTATTATGGTTGCTCATGTTCATGCGCCAGACTATCAAATGGGTGCTGAAGATCCAGCCACATTATCTTCCTTCTGGATTCAAGACGTTTTACAGAATCGTATAGGGTTTAAAGGAACTGTAATTACCGATGCTATGGCAATGGGGGGAATTGTAAAAAATTATTCCAGGTCCTATGCCTTGATTAAAACAATTCAAGCAGGTAGTGATGTTATTATTCAAAATTACGATTTAAAAGGTGCCGTAGATGTTGTGGAAAGAGCGGTCATTAACGGAGATATTTCGATAGAAAGCATAAATCAATCTGCATTAAAAATGCTAAAAATGAAGGAGAAAGTGGGGCTCCATAAACAATCAACTATCAATCTTCGACACGCGAGAAATATATTAGCTGATAAAGAACATAAATCAACTGCGCGTAGAATCGCATCCGAAGCAATTACATGTGTAAAATTGGAAAAAGATTTATTACCCCTTTCAGCAACACAAATGGATACATTGTATGTAATTGATTTATATGATTCTAATAATAATCATAGCCAATCTAAGATTACAAAAACATTAAAATCAGAAAGAATTGTGCTTCATTCCTTTCAAGTTGATGAATCAGATTCGAAACAAACGTTAGAATTAATTGTAAGCCATATTCCTAGAAATGCTCGAGTATTGATAAATGCATTTGCTGTACCAAAGGCCTGGAAAAATCGAATATTTCTTCCTGATAATGAAACAGAATTTGTAAATCTGCTAATAGAAAAAACAAATCGAATCATTCTAGCGAGTATGGGCACACCGTATCTCATTCAAGAATTTCCAAAAATATCTGTAAACCTATGTGGCTATAAAGGGAATAGTGCCATGACTTCTGCAATGGCAAATGCATTATTAGGAAAAACGGATATAGGAGGAATTCTTCCTGTGTCAATTCCAGGTATTGCAGATATAGGTCATGGAATTCAAATTGAACGTAATTATCAAAAAAAGAATGGTAAATCATATAGTAAAGGTGATGAAATTGTTCAAATTATGCCTTCCGAAATAAATGTAACAAATGATTTAGTTATTTCGCTTATGAATGATGCTGTGAAAGATTCCGCTTGGCCTGGCGGTGTCATTTTGGGTGCAAAAGATGGAAAAATCTTTTTGAAGGAAGGAGTTGGGTTTCATACATATGCACAGGAAAAGCCAACACAATCCAGTGATATTTTTGATTTAGCTTCCATAACAAAAGTCATATCTACCACTTCAGCCATTATGAAATTAGTGGATATGAAAAAGATATCATTAGATGATTATGTTGTAAAACATTTACCAGCCTTCAAAGGGGAACAATCTGAGTATTTTGAACAAAAAATACAGACAACTATACGACATTTATTAACGCATACAGCTGGGCTTCCTCCGTTTAAACACTATGACAAAATGGATACAAGTGTGGATGCTCGATTAGACAGTGTTTTTAATACAGAACCCATTTATGCTTTAGAAGATCGTACCCAATATTCTGATGTTGGTTTAATGACTCTTGGGAAATTAGTAGAAGCCGCCAGTGGTCATTCCTTAGATTATTTTGTGGATTCTCTTATTTTTCAACCACTCGGCATGACGTCCACTTTTTATAATCCATCGAAAGAAAAATTGCATCGCATTGTTCCCACTGAAATCAATCCAAACGATAGACTTATTCATGGCATTGTGCATGATGAAAATGCGTATAGCATTGGGGGTGTCGCTGGGCACGCAGGTCTATTTTCTACCGCACGAGATTTAGCGCGATTCTCCCAAATGATGCTCAATGGTGGTATCTATGGTTGGAAACGAATTTTTAGAACAGAAACTGTCAATATGTTTACAAAACGAGCAAATGTGATTGAAGGAAGTTCTAGGTGTTTAGGATGGGATAGCCCTGATGGCGAAGCGTCTGGAGGTGTGTATTTGAGCGATTCAAGTTTTGGACATACAGGATTTACCGGAACATCGTTGTGGATAGATCCAGAAAATGATATAATAGTTATATTACTTACGAATGCGGTTCACCCAAATCGAAAGAGTAAAAGTCCAAAATATTATGAATGGCGTCAACGTATTCATTCAGCCGTCTATGAATCACTTGGATTCACAGAAAAAAATCCTAACCTAAAATGGAAGTCACGATGGGAATAAAATATATCTTATTTTCTGCCATACTATTTATGGTTGCTTGTTCCACAAATCAAGATTGGCTGAATTCACTCCCAAAACCTTGGACATTGTCACAGGAAGAAGTGTCAGGCATATTGCCGAAATTTCATAAACATTATCCGGATTTTCATCAACGGATAAAAGCCATTAATCTATGGAGAGTGGGCACACCTTATAGTATTTTCAAACTGGGTGAAGAAATTGAACCGGACCCGGATCCCATCATACGGATTGATACATCCGACTGTACAGTTCATGTATTGACAACTCTTGCATTTACTATGAGCCAAAATTGGGAAGAGTCGAAAGAAAATATGATTCATTTGCATTATAAAGATCATAAACCTTCGTATAAAACGCGATGGCATTACACATCGGATAGGCTCATGAACCATCCCATCACTGTGGATATTACTAGAACTTTGGTTTCCGAAGATGAAATTGCTTCCGTTCATATTACACTTAATCAAAAAGAAAATGGGTCAGAGTTTCTCAAATTAGATTGGAAGGATGAACGGGATGTTTATTATATACCCAGCGATAAAATAACGCCTGAATTATTACAATCTATTCCAGAGGTAGCTGGTGTTGCTTTTGTTCGAAAAAAATATTTCAAAATGGGAATCGTCCTTGCGCATGAAGGATATCTCATTGACCATACTCGCGTCATTCATGCTTCATCTGATGCAGGTGAAACAGTAAATATGGATTTTATGGAATATTATTTTAGACAGGATGGTCCTTTATTTGATGGTATTATGATTTCTAAATTTGTAGAGCCAAATGATTAAGAATCTACTAGAAAAAGAAACGATAAAAACCCTGGGCTTAATGATGGGCACTTCCATGGATGGGCTTGATATTTCAGTCGTTGATATCAAACTATCTCAGGGGAAATTAAAGCCTGAAAATATTATATCTCATACAATTCCCATTCCCAAAGAATTAAAAAAACAAATTTCATTAGCTATGTCTGGAGATGAATCCTTATATAAACCATTAGACGAATCTTTGGGTCAATGGATGGCGGATGTGTGCCAAGATTTTGTGTCACAAAATAATGTGTCAGATATTGATTTAATTGGGAGTCATGGGCAAACAGTTTATCATGAAAGTGGTGTCAAAAGTGTTCAAGTTGGAAATCCACAATTGTTAGCAGATATGTTTAATGTACCTGTGATTAATGATTTCCGAGAGGCGGATATTAAAGCAGGAGGGACTGGAGCACCCTTAATTCCAAAAGTGGATGAATGGATGTTTCAGCAAGAAAATGAAGCTGTCATTATGTTGAATATAGGAGGCGTGGCGAATGTGACATTATTGCCACCGGAAGGTGAAGGACATATTCTTGGTTTTGACACGGGACCTGGAATGGCTTTACTCGATGTAACATATCGTTCTCATTTTATTGAAGGATTTGATATTGCTGGAAAACTGGCTAAAAAAGGTGTCATCGATAGGGAAATGGTCGAACGTTGGATGGACGATCCATATATACAGAAAAAGCCACCAAAATCGACGGGTCGTGACTATTTCGGTCACGCATGGATTAATGCACATCGTGAAGATTTAAATCTCCTATCGTTTGAAGATCGCTTAGCAAATTTGGCTTATTTCACAGCTAGAACCATTATTGAAGGGTGCAACTCATTTAACAAAAAATGGAATGTGAGTGAAATGGTTGTTTCGGGTGGCGGTAGCCATCATGAGCAAATATTATTTCATCTAAAACGATTATTACGTCCAATTCAAATTAAGAAAACGGAAGAATATGGGATTTCTGTTGATGGAAAAGAAGCTGTTGGATTTGCATTACTAGCTGCCGCTTTTGTAAAGGATATTCCAGGAAATATCCCAACGGTTACAGGAGCAAATGAAAGTGTCATCCTTGGTAAAATAGTAGAACCCATTTAATGACACATCCAGAATTATTATCTCCCGCAGGAAATCTAAATAAATTAAAGTATGCTTTTGCTTATGGGGCAGATGCCGTTTATGCTGGTGTGCCAAGATTTTCTTTACGTACTCGGGAAAATGAATTCAGGGAAGATTCTCTTATAGAAGGAATTAAATACGGTCATGATTTAGGGAAAAAAATCTATCTGACTCTGAATATATATGCCCATAATACAAAGGTGGATGGATTCATTCAAGAACTAGAAAAGGTGGCTGAATGGGAACCAGATGGTTTAATTATGGCCGATCCGGGTTTAATTCACCAAGCCATAAAACGAGTTCCTCAAATACCCGTTCACTTATCAACACAAGCTAACGCAACCAATTGGACTACAGTAGAATTTTGGAAAGATTTAGGTGTTGAACGGATTATTCTGTCTCGAGAATTACGACTTAAAGAAGTAGCAGAAATCCATAATAAAGTCCCAGATATTGAATTAGAATCATTTGTGCATGGCGCCATATGTATTGCCTATTCTGGACGATGTCTTATTACAAATTACATGAATCATAGAGATGCAAACCAAGGTACATGCACCAATTCATGTAGGTGGAATTATGAGTTTGGAGAAGAACCTGATTCACTACTTGAATTAGAATCTCAGCAACAATCTCTCACTATTGATGAAATATACCAAAGGCCTGATGGCGATTATTATGTTGAAGAAAAAGAGCGAAAAGGGAAAAAATATCCAATTGAAGAAGATGAAAGTGGTACGTATTTGTTTAATGCCAAAGATTTATGCGCGGTAGAATTACTTGACCAAATAAGAGATGCAGGTGTGTGCAGTTTTAAAATTGAAGGTCGAACAAAATCAGAATATTATGCTGCCATGTCAGCCCGATCATATAGAAAAGCCATTGATGATATTGTTGAGGTAATCCATTTGATCCACAAGTTATGAAAGATTTATTGGCATTATCTAATCGTGGATATACCACTGGATTTTATACTCGAAATCCAAGAGAATTTGGAGAAAATATTGAAGAAAATAGATCTCGCGAGAGACATAAAAAACCTGTCGGACTAGAATGTGAATATGATCAGGCTACAGGACTTCTATGGTTCGATATAAAAAATAGACTTGATGAAGGGAATAAAGTTGAAATATTAACACCTGAAGGAGATCATGAGATTGATGTTTCTGAAGTAAGAAATACAAAAGGCCAAAAAGTAGAATCTATCCATGGTGGTGCGGGGCGGGGTGCCTTTCCAATAGATTTTGATCCCGGTCCATTTGCCGTCATACGTCGAACCCTTAATAAACACGAACAAGATCAATTATTAAAATAAAAATGACTTATTTATCTCAAGTAGAAAAAGCATTTTCCCAAATTTCGGGAATAAAAAATCAAACAACCAAAACACCTTATATTGTTGTAGATAATTACCCCATGTTGGGTTTTTTAACAGCCTTAAGATTCTTAGAATGGGCTGGTGAAAATCCTAAAGGAGTCATGAGTTTGCCTACAGGTAAAACACCGGAATATTTTATCAAATGGGTCCATTATTTAATGGAAAACTGGCGTGATTCAAACTTAGAAAAATTGAGAATAGAACACGGATTTATTACATCTGGAAAACCAAATTTATCTGAATTGCAATTTGTCCAAATTGATGAATTCTATCCAATTAACCCAAACCAGCATAATAGTTTTCATAATTACGTTCATCGTTATTATGTAGATGGATTTGGACTAAACCCAGAACGTGGTTTATTCATGAATTGTGATGAAATGCCCAAAGAATCAAATCTTTCTTTATTGGAAATATTCCCAAAAGATAAAGTTGACTTAAGCTTAAGATATCGCGACCCACAATCATCATTGGAAGAACTCCAACAAAAAACAATATTTTCGGTAGATCAATGGTGCAGTAATTATGAATCCAAAATACAAGAAAAAGGTGGGATTGGTTTCTTTCTTGGAGGCATAGGCCCCGATGGACATATTGCATTTAATGTGCGTGGATCTGACCATAATTCAACAACACGGCTTATGGGAACAAATTTTGAAACGCAAGCGGCTGCCGCAACTGATTTAGGAGGTATTGAATTATCGCGAAATCGACTCGTAATAACCATTGGTTTACAATCCATTACTGCAAACCCAAATGCAGTAGCCATCATTATTGCAGCGGGAGAAGCGAAGGCGCCAGTTGTTAAAGATTCATTAGAATCTGAGCCAGACAACCAATATCCCGCAACCGTATTACAAAGAATAAAAGGTGGGAGATTTTATTTAACTCAAGGAGCCGCATCTCAATTAAAAGATATTCAAAAACAAAAATGGGCGGCAGAACCATTCGATCAAAAGAAAATTGAAAAAGCGATTATTCAAATATGTAAATCATCCCATACATATGGTCATAAGCTCACATTGGCCGATTTAGAAAATGATCCAAATTGTTCTCAAATTCCAAACTTAGATGAATCAACTGTTCCATCCGTATTAAAATCAATGGAAGCCAAAATTCATAAAGGAATGACTATTGCTGATGGTCAATCATTTCTACATACAGGCCCACATCATGATGATATTTTATTAGGCTATTTACCCCACGTGATTCATTTAGTTCGTTCGCCAAATAATAAACATTGTTTTGCAAATATGACGTCAGGGTTTACATCTGTCACAAATCCATATGTGATTTCTGTCCTTGAAAAAACGCAGGAATTTTTATCAAAAGGTAAAATCCAAATGACAAAGTATTCGGACTTTTTTGAATCAGGATATGCCTTAAAACAGGATAAAGATATTTACCATTATTTGGACCGGATTGCTTCACAAAATATTGAAGGGCAGAAACGAGGTTTAAGTCACAGAATTGTTCGGGCATTGGTTAATATTTACGGTATAAAATCCATCCAAGAATTAGAAGATCAAATCCATTCCATTTTACAAGAGTTACGTCAATGTTATGATGGTCAAAAAAATGAGCCAGATATACAAAAATTAAAGGGAATGATTCGCGAATTTGAAGAAGAACTTGTGTGGGCTCATTATGGGGTTCAGGTGAAAGATGTACATCATCTACGCTTAGGCTTTTACCAAGGGGATACGTTTACAGAAGCTCCTGAACGTGAAAGGGACGTTGAGCCAATCTTAGAATTACTTCTAGATAGAAATCCTGATGTGATTACACTTGCGTTAGATCCAGAAGGTAGCGGACCAGACACACACTATAAAGTTTTACAGGCGATTGCAGATGCGGTTCGCATTTGGGGTGCTGAAAAAGATTTATCGCAAGTCCGTATTTGGGGATATCGAAATGTGTGGTTCCGTTTTGATCCTGCTGAAGCGGATATGATTGTTCCTGTTTCAATCAATTCCATGGCTATGTTACGAGATACATTTATGAATTGTTATTTGAGCCAAAAAGATGCGTCTTTCCCGAGTTATGAATTAGATGGACCCTTTTGTGATTTAACCCAAAAAATATGGGTGGAGCAACATCAAGAAATGGAATTAGTCTTAGGCAGAGACTATTGGTATCAACATGAACATCCACGATTACGGGCAACCCATGGATTAGTTTATTTAAAAGATATGTCTGCTGATGATTTTATCCAAGAAGCGCAAGCATTAGAAAAATCAATGGAAGGCCAAATTAAATAATTGGATATGGAATAAATATGAGACTCATTATTCAAAAAAATTATACCAATGTAAGTAAATGGACTGCAAAATACATAAAAAATAAGATTAATGCATTTAATCCAACTGAGAGCAATCCGTTTGTTTTGGGATTGCCAACAGGTTCATCACCGATTGGTACTTATGAAGCATTGGTGGAATTATACGAACAAGGTGAATTATCGTTTAAACATGTGATTACTTTTAATATGGATGAATATGTTGGTTTACCTTCCAACCATCCAGAAAGTTATACGGCATTTATGTATCATCATCTTTTTGATCATATTGACATCCCTAAGAATCAAATTAATATTCTAGATGGAAATGCCCAAAATCTTGAGTTAGAATGTCAAACATTTGAAGAAAAGATTTCCATGGTTGGTGGTATTCATTTATTCTTAGGTGGAATTGGAAGTGATGGACATATTGCATTTAATGAACCTGGATCATCTTTATCATCTCAGACGAGAATTAAAACACTTACCAAAGAAACTATTATTGCCAATAGCCGTTTTTTTAAAAATGATTTATCCCAGGTACCAACAACGGCATTAACCGTTGGTGTAAAAACAGTCATGGATGCAGATGAAGTTATTATTATTGTAACAGGACAAAATAAAGCCCGCGCATTGGCCAAAGCGATTGAAGAAGGAGTCAATCACATGTGGACCATTAGTATGTTGCAGTTACATCCACATGGAATAATTGTTGCTGATGATGATGCAACAGATGAACTGAAAGTGGGAACGGTGAATTATTTTAAAGAGATTGAAGTTGAAAATATATTATAGATATCACTTCCAATTTAATATCCACTTATTTTAAATATACCATTTTTCTAGATTGAGTTTTGTCGCCATTTCTTATTTGAATAAAGTACACGCCACTGACATGAGATGAACCATCCCAACTTAATTCATAGTCTCCTGACGGTAATGGTTGGTTGAGTACCGTTTCAATCAATTGCCCAGTAGCGCTATAAATATGGATCGATGTAGTAAGTTGATTATTCATGAGAATGGAAAATCGAATGGTAGTACTTGAATTAAATGGATTTGGATAATTTTGTTCTAGGACAAAACGTGCTGGAGAAATAATATAATCAGAATCTGTTCCTGAATATTCTAGCCCTAAATAATCCATCGTTCCTCGAACAATCGCATTGGCCGTTGAATCATAAAGTCCCGTATCATCACACGCATTCATATCTTCATAAGTGAGTGCCATCACATTTTCTCCATGCGTCATCCACCACCAACTTTCTGGGTATTGATCAGGTGTCCCATTTGTCCAACTCACATAATGAGTCCATGGTTCAATCCCATTTAAAAAACAATCCCGAACACCCGTAATATAATTTTGTTCTAATTGGGCATATAATGGAGATGTGCCGTACGAATCATGATACACAAAGTATCGGTAACAGGCATAGGCTGAATGCATATTCAAGGCAACTTTAATCGGATTGGGAGTATCCATCAATTCTATAAATCGGTTTTTTAAAACGGCAACTTCCGGCTCTAGTGGATTGTCATCCCATCCACTTTCAATATCAACCCCATGAGCATTTTCTCTTGCATACCCTAACTCAACCCCATCCGGATTGTACATGGGAATAATATGGAAAATAGTATTATTTCTAATAAAATCTGCATACGGCGCATCAGAGAGTAAAATATTGATTATTTCATCCACCACCCAAAATGATTCTTCTTCACCAGGATGTGTTCGCGTATGAATATAAATACGAGGTAAAGTAGTTGATTCTGGTTCACCAGATATAGTCATTTCCCACAAAGCTCTATTTTGTACAGAAGCACCAATAGAATCAATTGTGACAAATGGACTTTCATTCCAAATATTTAGATCATTTAATAAATCATTGTATCCATAACCCCAATTATATGTATTTCGTAAAACTGAATTTTCAGTTTCAGGGATAATGCCACATTTAGAATAAGTTTGCCCGACTATAAATTGTGCAGCAATTGAAAGGATAAAAAAATATTTAATCATAATGATGCCGAATTGAATAGGATATCGGCGATTTTGTTAGCAATGAGTTTCGGGCTGCCAGAATGACGATTTGTTAATATAATAATACTTAAAGCTTCGTCTGGGTAACGATGATACACATTTCGAAATCCTTGTGTACTTCCCGTATGCCCAACTCTGTGCCGGTTTCTATATTCGTCAACAACCCAACCAAAGCCATAACCCGTTTTATTTCCATTAGCCAAAGTTCCAGATGTCATGGCTTCTTTTATATCTTCTTGTAGCAAAAAAATATTTGTATATAATATTTGATCCCATTTGAACATATCATTAATGGATGAATAAACACCGCCGTCTCCTAACACAGCACTCGTAATACTTTGGTCTCCAAGTACAAATTCTTCACCTAGTATACTATACCCATAAGCCCGATTATGAACAGTGGATAATCCATCTTCAAATGCAATACTTTCATCCATTCCCAAGGGTGAAAAAATATTATTATAAATAAAATTTGCATATGATTGTCCAGAGACAGCTTCAACAATCATAGCAAGAACTGCATAGCCAGAATTACTATATCGATATTGCGTTCCCGGAGTGAAATACGTGCTCGTTTGTTCCATCATCATTTGCAATACATCCGCATCATGAATTTGTTCTGTAACATTTTCTGGTATGAGAGAAAAATAATCTTTAAGTCCTGATGTATGATGAAGTAATTGCCGGATGGTAATATAATGGCCATAACCTGGAAAATCGGGGAAAAAGTCCGTTAAAACTTGGTCGTAATCAAGGGTACCATCTGATCTCAATAACATAATACATGCAGCGGTAAATTGTTTAGAAATGGATGCGAGCCTAAAATTAGTTTCTGGTGTGACAGAAACAGGGCTTTCTAGCTGAGCTAATCCATATCCTTTTGCATATATTATGGACCCATTTTGGACTATTAATAGAGATGCTCCCGGAACAAACCCATCATTATAGGGTGCCATGAGTGAATCAATTTTAGTTGAGTCAATCGATGTTTGTTGAATATCATATTCTCTATCATCACAGGATATCAGAGATAAAGCAAAAAATATGAAGATTAAAATTGAAATAACATGTTTCATTTTAAAAGTACGTTTATGAGGCTATTTTATCTTTTTAAAATAATATATTGTACCACTTGCTGTTAATGCTAATCCAATCATAGATGGAATAAAGGCTGTAATAAATGTAATGATTAGAAAAGCTGAATAAAGGATGAGCACTACAATCATACTCCATGGATAAAGAAGGGCTTTATAAGGTCGCTCTTTGTTTGGCCATTTTTTGCGCAAAATATAAATTGCGTAGAAAGTAAGTAAATTGAAAATAGTGCTTGTAGCAGAAAAGAAATCAATCATGACTTCATACGCATTCAAACCACTAGAGCCGGATTGCAAGTAAGTGGCAGCAACAGAAAAAATGAGTAAAACGGTTGCCCAGATTCCTTGTCCTATTAAGGCATTATTGGGTGTTTTAAACACAGGATGTAATTCTTTGAATTTATCAAAAAATATTCCATCTCTTGCCATAGCGTGCCAAGTACGACTTTTACATAAAATTTGCGTACTAATATTTCCAAATGCATTAATAGCTACAGCCACAGAAATAAGGATACCACCTGTCGCTCCAAGAACAACTTTCATCGCAGCTGTTGCAACCCATTTGTTTTCTGTTATGGCTTGAACATCTAATTGAAATAAATAACCCAAATTTGTTCCAATATAAAGAAGCATAACGCCACCAATTCCTAAAAAGAGAGATAAGGGAAGTGTCTTTTGCGGGTTTTTGACTTCTTCTGCCATGTAAGTTGCACCTTCCCATCCGCTAAATGCGAAAAAGGAATATCGTAAAGCAGCTCCCACAGCTAATATTGTTTCCCAACCAAAGGATTCAGGCCAAAGTGGATTCACAAAATTTTGAATATTTCCTGTTGAAAAGGACGTTAATGTCATTCCAATGATGGCACCTAATGCACCTACTTTTACCATGCTGAAAAAAACTTGAAATTTCCCACTCATGCTGACACCAAACATATTAATTCCTGTCAATGTCCAAATGGTAAAAAGAGAAATAGCAAATGTGATAGGAAGATTAAATGGAGTTCCAGCTGTCAATTCCCAAATCGCATTTAAATATTCGGTAAATACTAATGCCACCGCGACGATTGATGCCGTTTCTGAAACAAAAAACATCGCCCAACCGCGAATAAAAGCAATGTAGGGTCCGTAGGCTTCTTTTAGAAAAACATAGGGTCCACCTGACTTAGGTAACATCGCTGATAGTTCAGCATAAATAACAGCACCAAAAATAGTAATAATGCCACCTATGACCCAAACGAGACCAAAGAGAGAAGTACAGCCAACCAATGCCATAATTGGGGCGGGTGTTCTGAAAATCCCAGATCCAATAATTCGACTAATAACGATGGCAACAGATTCTTTCAGCCCTAAGTCTTTTTTATATTCGCTTAATGTTTCTTGCATGTATTTTTACTCTTGTGTAGGATTATCTAAAATATGAATTGTTTGTTTATCTGCGTCCAATTCGGCCATAACTCCAATGGGAAATGTGATATTGTATTTATAATGGCCAATAGGAAAGTTTGCTAAAACAGGAATACCTAAGTCTGAAAAATAGTATTCTAAAACGTCCATCATGGTAAAACTATTTTCATCATCAGGTGGCTCTGTTGCTCTGCGAGTGAATTTCCCAAGAATGATTCCCGCGACATGGTCAAATTTTCCTGCCAATTTAAGTTGAGATAAATATCGATCAATACGGTAGGGCGCTTCACCCACATCTTCTATAAATAATATTTTCCCATCTGTTTCAATTTCGTATGGAGTGCCCATGAGCGTATTGATTAAAGATAAATTCCCACCAATGAGATCGCCTTTGCTTTTTCCACCATGGAGCGTTATAACTGATTCACCCAATTCAAATAATTTTACATCAATCGTATATCCATTGGGATTATCTTTTTCGATAGCTTGCCAAAAATAATGGTCAGAAATAGGGGACAAATTTCCTTTACTCCCTAATCCATACATAGGACTCGGTGTATGAAAAGTTACCATATCTGTCATTTTATTAATCGCTAAATGCAAACCAGTAATGTCACTGAAACCAATCAATATTTTTGGATTATTTTTAATGATGTTATAATCCAATTGATCTAGAATCCGTGTTGTACCATATCCGCCTGTTCCAGGGAAAATGGCTTTTATTTTAGGGTCATTCCATCCGGCCATGAATTCCTGTGCGCGCCTTTCATCTGTCCCACCTAAATAGCCATGTTGACGAAATATATCTTCAGCTTGTAAAGTAACATAACCCCGATCTTCCAATCGTTTTTTTGCAAGCGCCATCCGATCTTGTTTCAAATATCCTGATGGGGCTACAAATAGTATCGTATCACCAGGGGATAATCGAGTTGGAGGAACTTGTGATGTCGCAGTTGATGGAATAACACATAAGAATAGAATTATAAATGTGGTTAAAACTCTATTCATTTTACTGCAACATTAACCAAAGAAGAATTGGCAAATATAAACAGCGCTAAAAACACCTACTGCATCCGCAAATAAGCCTGCTAATAATGCATGGCGTGTTTTACGAATCCCAACAGACCCAAAATAAACCGCCAATACATAAAAGGTTGTTTCGGTTGAACCGAACATTGTAGCACCAATTTTTGCTATCAGTGAATCGGCTCCATGCACATTGATTAAATCCGTTAATAATCCTAATGAGCCACTTCCTGATAAGGGTCGCATCAACGCCAAAGGAAGATTCTCTGGTGGGAACCCGATTAATGTTAAAACGGGTGACAAGAAATTGAGTAATAAATCTAATGCGCCGGAGGCACGAAACATGCCAATAGCCACAAGAATAGCCACCAAATAGGGAATAATTCTTACCGCTATTGTAAAACCATCTTTTGCGCCATCTACAAAGGATTCATATACTTTAACTTTTTTAAAGACTAAACCATAAAATGGAATCCCTACCAACAAAAATGGTATAATATATTTTGAGTATTCATTGACGGTGCCCACAAATGAATCAATCATGATTGACTCCCATCAACGATTAAAAATCGTTTCCGTTTTTCTAAGAATTTTACAGCAAAAACTGCAGCAATCGTGGACATGGTTGTGGCAACAATTGTTGTTATAAATATTTGACTTGAGAGCGACCCCATAAGGGCTACTACAGTTGCGGGTAATATGAGTTGAACACTGGATGTATTTAAAGCTAAAAACATCACCATTGCATTGGTGGCTGTTTCTTTATTGGGATTTAATTCTTGTAATTCTTCCATCGCTTTAAGTCCAAGTGGTGTGGCTGCATTTCCTAACCCTAGAATATTTGCCGCCATATTTAAAACAATGGATCCAATTGCAGGATGGTCTGGCGGCACATCCGGAAAAAGTCGAATAGTAATTGGACGTAATCCTTTAGCAATGATACGAATGAGTCCAGACTCTTCAGCTATTTTCATAATACCTAACCAAAGCGCCATTATGCCAATGAGACCAATCGCGAGATTCACAGCGACTTTTGCCATATCAATGGCCGCTTCTGTTACTGCATCGATGTTACCGGTCAACGTGCCGACCACGACACCAATAAACATCATTCCAAACCAAATATAGTTTAGCATTTAATTATCCTTCTTTTACAGGTGATTCTAAAATCGTTAATATGGGAGAATGGGTTGATGCATTTAATTCAACAGGTGCAGAGATTGGCATTGTTGCTTGAAACTTCCCATGTCCGCAGGGGAAATTTGATATTATAGGAATATCCAAATTACGACACACATCCATCACAATTTCATCTGTCGTTTTGCCAAAAGGCGTATCCTGGTCTTTCATATCAACCAATTCTCCGATAATTAGCCCATTAATATTTTCAAACATGCCCGCTTCTTTTGCATGAACCATCATGCGATCAAAAGCATACAAATATTCTCCAATATCTTCTAAAAATAAAATAACGCCATCCGTATTGAGTTGATCTGGAGTTCCTAATCGGTTAATCAAAAGGCATAAATTCCCACCCCATAATGGACCGGAGGCTTTTCCCGATTTTAACACTTTCATGGGTAAATTAGTGGGTGATTGAATTATAATACCATCATCACCTGATAATGTTTTTTCCATTAATTCGAAATTATAATTGACTACTCCATTTTTAAATGTGGTCAGCATGGGGCCATGGAATGTTATCAAATTAGTTTTTTGAGTGATGGATGTAAGAAAGGCAGTAATGTCACTGTATCCCATAAAAATTTTTGGATTTGTCATGATTAGTTCATAATCCAGTAACGGCAAAACACGATTAGCGCCATACCCGCCACGGGCACAAATAATCGCATCAATTTTAGGATTGGCAAACATTCCATTCATATCATTCGCTCTTTGTTCAGGTGTTCCTGCATAAGTATCCTTTTTCAAAAACACACTTTCACCTAATACAACATTATATCCTTTTTTTTCAAAAGCGGAAACGGCTGTTTTTAAGTCGGATTCATTTATCCAAGAAGATGGACTAACAATTCCTATGGTTGCGTGTGGCTTTAAGGCATTTGGTTTAATCATGAATAAATAATCCTAAAATACGATCTTGGAGATGCCGGGCATCTTTTGATGATCCAATATAACCATTCATAAGCATTGAGAAAGCAACAGGTCCATATTTGGGAGAAAAGGCATATCCTGATAAACAGCTAACGCCAGATAAATGTCCTGTTTTAGCTTTAATTCTATCTCCATTTTTTATGATTCGATTTTTCAATGTTCCATCAGAACCACCGTGAGCAAGAATATTTAAAAAATCATCTTTATAATCACTTTGATACATATAGGATAATAAATCAATGAAATGGTCTGCACTTGTTAGATTGTATCGCGAGACACCAGAACCATCAACCAATCGAATAGTACTGGTATCGATGAACGCAGAATCAGCCAAAAATGCTTTAATCACATTGATTCCATTTTTCCAATTTCCGGGAGTTTCTTTTGAAATACCTAACGTTTTGACAAATAATTCTGCTGTCAAATTATCACTTTCATTCATGAGGTTTTTTGTCGAATAGAAAAGAGAATCTGAAACATGAGATGCCACTTTAATGCTAGATTTAGTCTTTGAGCCTATGGCCAAATGATGAATAATTACACCTTTTTCTTCTAACATCTCCTTAAAAACAGTTCCTGTGAAACGGGGTGGATTTACAATATTTCGGATTAATGTGTCAGGGGACACATATACCATTTTTTCACCTGTTATGGTGAATCGATTTGTTCTGCCTGCCCAATTACGATCAATTTTAAATTTTTGAAAATCAACAGTATCATTAACTGTTTTTGATTGATTATCTATTTGAATATATTGGGTGGAAGGAGACGTTTGAATCGATACCGGGTCGCCTAATTTTCCAGGACGGATATAAAAATCCACACAATTATCATTTAATGAAAGAGCGCTGACTGGAGCGGCATACCACCACGGCCCTTCATCCCACATCCAACCTTCGCCGTAATGGAGTGTGTCCATCAAACTTTCATCTACAAATAGCGTATCGACTGTTTTAATAGTTGAAGAAACAATACGTGTTAAAGAATCTAATTGCTTTAGGGAAAAATCTGGGTCACCGCCGCCAATAAGATATAGATTATTATTATTTTTATAAATGGATGTTTCAAAAGTATAGTCAGCGCCTAAATGAACTATCGCGGCTGCGCTTGTATACAATTTATTGTTACTGGCAGGCATAAGTTTTTTATGACTATTAAGAGCATATAGAGTTTTGCCATTCTTAAGAGACGTCATTTTTAAACTCATATTCACATCAAGATTAGATTTAGCGATGAGTGAATTAATGTCTTTTTTTAAAGATGGAATCCCGGGATTGTCAAATAATATTTTGGGTGGAGCACAGGAAAATCCTATGAAAAATAATAGGCTGAAAATGATTTTCATTTTAGATAAATAATTTTTTGTGTAGCAATCTGTCCTATATGGTCAGTAACATGAAGAAAAAATAGACCGGAAGATAATCCTTTCAACTGATGCATGGGAAGTTTCATCTTTTGAATACCAACCGTATTAGAATGGAAATTTGTTTCAAATACAATTTGACCTAACACATTATATACGTTTATTGAATAGGATGATGATTGTCCATTTATTTCAATCATACCTTCACCATTAAATGGATTCGGATAAAATGAAATAATTAAAGATTCGGGAAGGATGTTAACATCATTTGATATATTTACTTCTTCTCCTAATAGAAATGAGATGGCCCGTGTATAATAACTACTTTTTGATTCAAGAGAAATAAGTTCCAAGGGAATCGTTGTCCATAAATAGGGATTTGTTAGGCTTGATACACCAACACTATTTTCATTTACAGTTAGATTAGGAAAGAATTCATATTCATCTAATAACCAGGAAAAGCTATTAATGCTATCCAAGCCAATGACATTATGTTGGACTGAATAGTTTTCACCTGTAAATGGGGTTCCAGCACCCATAACTGTTTCTAAAGAATCATCCATCCATCCATAAGTAAATCCGAGCGAATCTAAAAACAGTTGACCTGGGAGATTTTGGGTAAATGCTTCCAAAGATCGAGCTCCCATAACACCAAATGGCTGAGTGTATAGAGATGAGATCAATGATGAATCAATAGATTGAATCGAATGGCCCGTAAATACAATTGGAATATCATTATTGGAAAGGGTCAATGATGTATCTAAGGAAAATAATGATTGATGAATAGATTGAATGCCAATATTTAAATCGTTGGAAAGTAATCCCGCATTTTTCAAAAAGGAATGAGGTGATGGGGCTTCGTGGGAATAATATGCATTAATAAATATGAGACTTTTTTCTTGTTGATCTTTTCTAAATACAAAAATGTCTGATGGGTCACTTTCATTTGGAAAAGGGGCATTATCAACAGCTGTAAGTTTGAAAAAAGCTAAACTATTTGAAAAAGAGGGTGCAATGAATTCAGTCATATTATTTGTTAATAGAGATTCATCATGATTGTTATTCCAATTTTCTCCATCATAACTAAAGTATAATCGGTATCCGGCCAAATCATTTTCAGTATTTTGGGCCCAAGTTAAAGCAAATCCATTTCCATTTTTTTGAATAGACAAAATTTGGGGAGGCGCAGGTGCTACTTCATCTGGTCCAACAACTTCAACCCATTGTTCCAATGTATCTGTTTGCATATAATGATCAAACGTAACAACACGAATGAGATAATCTCCTAAAGGCCAATTGCTCACATTTAAGGAATTATTGGATGAAACATTATTTGAAATGGTGTATCTATATGTACTTGTACTGGAGCCATAAGCATACACATTATTGATATAACTATTTGACGGTTTATAGGAAAACCAAAAGGGATAGGAAGGTCCAAACACAGAAATCCCGGTTGAATCAAATACTTCATATCCAATTTTATAAATGCCATTATTGTCACCAATAGGTCCATCATCTGTATGATCTGTTGCTTTACACACAATATCCACATTACCATAAATTCGATTATTTTGAAATTCCGTTTGTGTACCATCAATATAGAAATGAATATTATGAACCGTTGGTGTGAATTCATCAACGAGAGGTGATAATCCACCGGTTGTTCGAATCGCATTTATTTCTGAACCAGGCCATCCATCCTTAAAGTGAATATGATTCCAGGCATTTGTCCAACCTATAATGGTTTCAAAAGCAACAACTTGATCGCCCACATTTAAATTTGGATTAGCATCCACATGCACATAAGCATATCGACCAATTCTAACCCAAGCATTTATCCCATAATTTGCTTCTGTACCAATACTTTCCACCGTTCCATCAATCACAGAATAGACTGCGCCTCCTTCAGAAAGATGAATATCGACAGCATCATGGAAATGGTCAATATCGCCTGATGAGCCAGAACGGCACTCACAAAAGGTTGCATTTATATTGTGTTGTTGATTAAACGGTGCACATGGCCAATTATATGATTGCCCTGAGAGTAATGAGAATAGTGTAATGGTTATTAATAATTTGGCGAAGGATAGTCGCCTGCCTGTTCGCAGTTGAACGCAGACAGGTAAGAAATTATCAAATATATTATTGTCATCACGAGGCGTATGCGACGAAGCTTTCAGTCCCATACCCCGGGAGGGAGCCGGGGTGATCTCCTTAACTTTGGAGATTGTCCCGTCATTCGGCGGGATTTTCAACCCTATTCCGCTACACTCCATTCGCAATGACATTATTAGATTGTGTATTTCGTTTAACCATCGCCGGAGTAATAATATTGAATATTTCATAAGCTTTATTCAGGTTTAACCTTATAAATATTTTGATCACCTTGAATAATAATGGGCGCTCCATTTAAACTGGGTTTTATAGTCAATGTATCAAATGAATCATCGGATATTCTATGCTGAATAAACTCATTATTCTCAAATTCTAGTAAAAGGGCAGAATTGTATTTTGGCCCTTCTTTTGTTATGTCAATAGCGTTGCACCCCAAAATATAAATGGAGTTATTATGGCTTATGATATCAAGCGGCGTAAAAGAAGAACCATATTGAGTGTAAGTTTGTTTTTTTGTTACAGGATTGATTGATATGAGTTCAGATTTATTCAATATTAATAATTGACCATTATGCCATAAAATGGATTTAGGATTTTCATTTAATGTGATTTGAGATGTGCGATAATTATCTTTTAAATCAATAAAAATAAGATTAATGATGGGTGATGTGATGCTTGATGTTTTCGTTATACCAACAATAGCACATATACCATCGATGGATGATTCAACATGTAGCGGTAAAGACATAGGAATTTGAGATACAGCATTTGGATTAAAGTGAGAATCGAAGAGATATAATATACCATTTGATGGATGATTTTGATAATCTGTGAATTCCATGCTAACTAAATAATGATTATTATACCAAGTTGTGTAAAATAATGTTTGCTCATGACTCCAATGCGTTTTTTCATTTAAGGATGCAGTAGTTAAAGTTTCACCCTCATAATTAATGATTGTGTAGGATTGATTTTCCGGTTGGAGTAAAATGAAAAAGTCATTTAATAATTCTATTCTTGGCATATATTGATCAAATGGAAGGGGAACGGATTTAATGTGGTTTAAGGATCCACTCTCAGAAACAATTGCATAATGAAGTATTTTAGATTTCTTTGTTCCGGGACTTATTGTTGATAGAAAAAATTGATTTGGATTTCCCACCATCGGTAATGTTTGAACAACCAGCCCATCTATCGTTTTTGGGAATTTATTATTATTTTTAAAGAAGTATTCATCATTAGCGTAAAACGAGTGATGACCCATTTGTGCCACAAATTGCGTGCCAGATTCTATCGTGAATTTTGAAATATTTAGGGGCGATGATTGCCCATTTAAAATTTGAAATGCAGTTAGGATAAAATAAAGTACCCCATTCGACAGCGAAAATATTATACGATTTTTCATATTGGAATATTGTGAACCTTGAGTTGTACATTGAAAGGAAAAAATAAAATATTCGTGAATAATTTAGTTAGGAGCACAATTGATTAAGTATCATGATTTAAAAATGGAGTATAAAACCATCCGCAGAGTGGGTATTTTAACAGTGGTACCGAGTAAGCACATATAATATTTATAACCGAATCTGAATTAAGGTCATCTAGACAAAAAAAAAGTTATACGACCTATTTATCTTGAATATTCTACTAAATAATATTATGCTCTCTGTCCCATTTATGGGATCCACTTACCATTTTAGTTTTTTAACTATCCTAACTAACCACATAAGGAGGCTATATATGGATAAAATCGTAAAAAGGTCCTTTGTTGCTATTCTAAGCACAGTGCTTGTTTTTGGTGTAATGCCAACCACTGTATTTGGGCAAGCTTCAAACGGTTTCACAACATCCTGGACTTTAGACCCAAATGATCATGCAGACATTTTTCCGTTTGCTGGATTAGGTGCTCAAAGTGTTCAAGCTGGAATGGATTTCGATGGCGATGGTCGTCGTGAAATCTTATTTTCAATGGACGAAACATTGGCGCCAGGCGGTCCAGACCCAGGGCAATTAGGCATTTACCTTTACGAAAGTAATGGAAATGATTCCTATGAATATGTTTGGCACTTTATCACTCCAGAACCTGGTAACTCATTACCCGGTATGAATTATGGAGATATTGATAGTGATGGCTTATACGAAATTTATTTCGGACAACCACCAGCAGCGGGTGCTAATGATAATACATGGGGAACCTATATTTTCGAACAAAATGAAGATGGCACATTTCCAACAACTCAAACGATGTTATTTCAATATGGTGTAACATTTGAAGCAAATTTCAGACCTGCAGGTTATGCAATTGCCGATGTTGATGGAGATGGCGTAAAAGAATTAGTCACCATTGATCGTGGGACACGTATTCTTTCTGTTGATCAACTTGCTACAGATTCATTTGATGAATTTGCATCATTTTCTAACGAATTATGGGATACAGACCACTTAGGTGGTGGCGGTGTCTATAATGTAGATGTTGTTGATTTTGATGGTGATGGCCAATTAGAAATCTGGGCCAATACATGGGATAACTTTTCCATGGCTATTTTTGAAGCAGATTCTGGTGTTGCAAATTCTTACACCCTTCAAGCTGATTTAAATGGCATATTCCCAGACAATGATCCTGGATCATTCCGTCGTGATGGATTTGCATTTGATGATGCTGATAATGATGGCGCACTAGAAGCTTGGTTTGCTATGACAAATGGTAAACTTTATTTCTTAGAAGACGTAGATGATGTATCTGCATTATCTGCCGATGATTTCTCTGAAGTAGGTGCTTTCTCCGGACGTAATCGTGGTTCAAGCTCAAATGATATTGATAATGATGGTAATACTGATATTTTCAGTGCAAATGGTTATGAAGAATCAGTAAGTCGCATTGAATATAAGGGTGTTGGTGATCCTGCTGACTCATCAAACTACACTTGGGATGTTATTTTCTCAACTGAAGGTGAGCCTACAGATCGCTATTATCCATTAAGTGCATCTGACTATGATTTAGATGGTGATGGTTTTAAAGAAGTTGTTTTAACGAATATTAAAGCATCAGAACCAGGTCAACCCGCTATTATTGTATTAGAATACAGCCCAGAAGATGACGCAAATGATGTTGCTGATGGTTGGGATTATGATGCAGACGTTCAAGGTGCTGATTTTGATTCCTTATTTAACTCAAGTATCCGTACAGCGATTGCTGGTATGGACATGGACCAAGATGGAAAAGATGAAGTTGTTATGACAAATTACAATGGTCATCGTGCCATTGTTTTCGAATACACCGATGGTGTTTTTGAAGCAGTTTGGGCTTCCCCAGAAGATACTGCAAGTCATTATGGCTACAATCCAAGAACTGTTGGTGTTGGCGACATGGATGGCGATGGTAAAGCAGAAATTGCATTTCCATTGGCATCTACGGGTTCAGAAGGCTGGTGGTTCTTTGAATGGGATGGTGTTGTAGGTAGTGATAACTATGGTTCCACATATTCTTCTATCAATTCTGTTGAAATTGATACATGTTGCGATGGAGATGGAAGTTCTTTCCGTGGAGATCATGAAAGAACAACCATAATGGATGTTGACGGTGATGGTGTTCAAGAGTTAGTGACATCTATTCGTCGTGGTGGTACACGTGGTACGCTCATTACATCGGTCGATGGTGACATTGAACATAATGCTGGTGGTGGCGGATTTGAAACCTGGACATCTGAATTCTTCGTGAATAAAGGTGACTTTGGTGGTGGGTCTCCATACCAATCATTACCTGCTGATTTAGATGGTGATGGAACATTAGAAATTGTGAACCATACTTGGAATTACTTCAACTTCTATAATATTGATGTTACAGGAGCTGATAGTTATGCTACGGCTGAAGTCGGTGCTGACAATAGTTTCTTCCAAGCGTCTTATCCAAGCGATCATGTGTCACTCTTTGGTGGAACCACAGTAGATATTGATGGTGATGGTAATGATGAATGTTATTTCCCAAACTATTATACCGGCGACCTTTGGGTTGTTGATTATGCCCCTGGCGATGATGTTCTTTCAATCAATGCAGATCATGTAAGCATGGTTGCACCTGGTGTTGGATCATTCTACGCAAGCGCATTTGATGTTGACCAAAATGGTTCTCCAAACATCTTTGTTGGAAGCGGTTTCCCAAAAACAGTTACTAGTACTGAATTTGTTGGAAATGATCCAAACGATGCTGATGGTTATGAAACAAGCCTTGTGTATGCAGGTGAAAATGACTTGTTAACTAATATTACTGTTGTTGATTCTGGTGGTGTTGTCAATACATCATACAGTCATACAGGTGCTTTTGCTTCTAAAGTTCAAGCAGAATGGCATGGCGATGGAATCGATTTTGATGGCGATGGTAATTATGAAGTTTTTGTCAGTTTTCAAGGAAGTGCTGATAGTATTTATACCACAACATATACCCATGATGGATCCGCTTGGGATACAACTGTAACTGCAGTTGCTAATGATCGTAACTGGGGTGGATTACTTCTTGAATATGCTGATGGACAAGCAAGTTCAGATAATTTGACTTTCATCACACCAAATGATTACAAATTATTTGCGAACTACCCGAACCCATTTAATCCAACAACTACCATTGAATATCAGCTTCCGCTTGATAAAAATGTAACCGTTAAGGTGTATAACCTTATGGGTCAAGTTGTTCGGACACTTGTTACAAATGAACTCAAAAATGCGGGAAAACACGCTGTTCAATGGAATGGTATGAATGATGCTGGTCATAGAGTAGCCAGTGGTGTTTATATCTATTCACTTGAATGGGGTAACTTCAAAAAGACTAACCGCATGATGTTGCTTAAGTAAAACGATTAAAATATTGTAACAATTTGATGTTACGATATATTGACATAAGCATCTAATATAGACAAAATGCCCCATCCAATCGGGTGGGGCATTTTGCGAAACTTTCCTTATTGATATTCCTTCGGAGCTGTTGATGACTCAAAGAAAAACATTTCAAAACATAATTTTCATACTATTTCTCACATCTATGATGTTGGCAGGAACCGGAAAAGTAGCTGGTGTAGTTACGAGTAAAGATACTGGCGAACCGTTACCTGGTGTAAACGTCTTTATTACTGAAACTGGCTTAGGTAGTGCCACAGATATGAATGGTGATTTTACCATTTTAAATATTCCACCTGGTTTATATACCTTACAAATTTCTTATATTGGATATGCTACACATAAAATTCAAGGTATTCGTGTTAGTACAGATCAAACTACAAGACAAAATATCGCTTTAACTCAGGAAGTCATTGAAGGGGAAGAAGTGGTTGTGTTAGCTGAACGTTCCATGGTTCAAAAAGATTTAACAGCATCTCAAAGGGTAAGAACAGCGGATGAAATTAAAGATTTACCTGTAGAATCATTTCTTGGAGTCCTTGCGACACAAGCAGGTGTAAACCAAGGTGCTGGAGGAGAACTCCATATTCGGGGTGGACGATCCAACGAAATTGGATATTTGATTGATGGTGTATCCGTCTCAAATCCATTCTTCACAAATTCACTCGCAATTAATGTATCAAACCAAGCATTGGAAGAAATGAAAGTGGTGAGCGGTGCTTTTAATGCGGAATATGGGAATGCCATGAGCGGGATTGTAAATATTCAAATTAAAGAAGGTGGCCCAAAGTACGAAGGAAGTGTCTCTTATTATTCGGGAGATTATATGTCGAATGATACAGATATATATACAAATATAGATGATATCAATTTATCAGCAAATCGAGTCATGGAAGGAACTTTATCTGGTCCAGTTCCAGGATTAGGGGAAAAGTTAACATTTAATATCAGTGGGAAATCATCTAACAACGAAGGCTATTTGTTTGGTGTAAGAGAACATTTACCGGATGATTTTGCTTATTTCCCATCATCTGGAAATTGGTATGTTGAAATGAGCGGTGATAGTAGTTATGTTCCCATGAATCCAAGATCAAATTTCAATGGATTAGCTAAATTAACCTTAAAAGTAAATCCACGTTTTAAAATTTCTACCCAAGCTCTCATTTCACAAGGCGAATGGAAATCGTATGTACATTCATATAAATATAATCCAGATGGGACATATAACTATATGAATGAAAACCAAAATTATTCTATCAAAATTAACCATGCTTTAAATGAAAAAAGTTTCTACGAAGCAAACTTTTTCCAAAGTATGACGGACTTTAAACAATATACATTTAAAGATCCATCAGATGCTGGATATGTTTCAACGGACTGGATTGATACTGAGCCAAGTTCTGCTACATTTGTATTTGGTGGAACTCAAATGGGGCACAGTTATCGGGAATCTATTTCTCAAGGCGGAAAAATTGATTTTACGAGTCAAATTACTTCTCATCACGAAATAAAGATGGGAGCGAGTGCTCGAATCGATAACTTAACAGAACGGAATTATACCGTTTTGTATGATGATGATTATGATGAGCCCACTGTCTTAGAAGAGAATAAAACACCTTACCATAATTTTTACAATAGCGAAGCAATCATTGTGTCTGGATACATACAAGATAAAATTGAATATGATAATGTTATTGTAAACGCTGGGATTCGTTATGATCAGTTTGACCCAAAAACCGATTACTTGACAGATTTATTGGACCCAGAAGGGGAAAGGGAAATAGTGGGTGAGAAAAATATGGTTTCTCCTAGACTTGGAATAGCATTCCCTATTACGGATGAAGGAATACTCCATTTCTCTTACGGACATTTTTATCAAATGCCCACATTAAAGCGCCTTTATAAAACAAGCATTTTTGGAGCGGGATTATCTCCCAGTGTTGGGTTTGGAAATCTAAAACCTGAAAAAACAGTTTTATATGAATTTGGACTCCAACAAGAACTTAACCGATTCTTAGCCATCGATATGAGTATCTTTTATAAAGATATTCGCGATTTATTGGCTCTTCAATCCATTCATTATGAATCGCCCAAATATGGGCCATCGGATTATAGCATTTACCAAAATAAAGATTATGGATCTGTTAAAGGAATTACAGCCAGCCTTACAAAAAGATATGATCGTGCAACAAAAATTGCGGCATGGATTGATTATTCTTTCCAAGTAGCAGAAGGAAATAGTTTACAATCTGGGTCCTTCTTTTTTAATGCTTTAACTGGCGAAGAGGAAGAAAAGAAAATTGTGCCCTTGTCATGGGATCAACGTCATATATTAAATGGAACTGTGATGTTTGGCATTCCTGGGAATTGGACGATGAGTCTTATTGGTAAAATAAGTAGTGGATGGCCTTATACGCCAGATATTGTGAATGCCAATTATGTACCTGATCCAAATAGTGATAAAAAACCATGGTTGAAAAATTTGAATATGCGTTTTCAAAAATCCATCAGTCTTGGGGGCTTAAATTATGGGTTATTTGTAAAAGTGTTCAATTTATTCGATACTCGGAATGAACGTTATGTGTTTGATGATACAGGTAGAGCTGGATACACATATGGTAATCGTTCCAGCCAAGAGTCTGAAGAATTAAAGAGACATTATGGTGAAGAAGGAATTCACACTTGGTCAGAATATATGACACGCCCTCAATATTATACATCGCCTCGTTCTGTAACGGCTGGCTTTACTTTGGAATTTTAATCTTATGGAATTTTCAAAAATGAACTTTCAAAAAAAATCAATAATACAAAGAATTCTTATCCCAATTACTTTCCTGTTGGTATCAACCGCATATGGTCAATTTTGGAAATGGAACCAAGCACCTGTCCCGTGGGAAGATGGCAATCCAAGAGAAGTTTGGTCTGAAAATGATTATCAAAATTATTATGATAGTTGGACAAAAGCCTATTTAGGACGAATGGCTGACGAAACAGATCCGCAAATCTTAAGACGTCAAAAAGCCATTATGAACGGAAACAAGATTACGGCCGAAATTTGGAATTTTGGATCTATATCTAGCCCTGGCAACCACACGACAGATATTACATGGGAAGGGCTTGGTTATGGTTATGAATTTGGTCCCTTCATTGCAGCAGAAGTAGAATTGGATTCTGCAAGTCATGCGGATGCCTATTATACAGTCGAAGATGGTGATACCACGTGGTATGCACGAATGATCAGTGATGGTTTAACGTCTCTCGGTGGGGGACGATCACCTGACGGGACAGAATTTTATGGATGGGATCCATTAGCTTTTAATGATGATTTTAGCGTTCCATATGCAGATCCCGAAAGTGATAAATTGCCTACATCAAACGATCTTGATAGAGATGGAGATGGGAAACCAGATAGTTGGCCTGAAGGTTGGTATAATAGTAATCTGAAAGATTATGTTTGGCCGGGAGCTTTACAGCAAGGAGCTTCGAATTCTGACTTAGAAGTTTTTTATGTTATGGATGACCGGACCAATAAAGAATTCGAATATTATCCCTTTGTAAACGGGACAGACTATACAGATGATGGATTAACATTAATGGCCGATGATTCATCAAGGCGTGGATTAGGGATTGAAATCGAATCTCGGTATTATCAATGGGCAAACCCTCTCGCTGAAGATATTATCTTTTTGATTTATAAAGTGACGAATAAAAGTAAAAAAGATTTGAATAATGTTACTTTTGGTATGTGGGGTGATCCTCATATTGGGGGTTGGAGTAATTGGCATGATGATTTATCCTTCTTCGATCGCGATATTAATATGGTTTATTGTTGGGATGAAGATGGCATAAGTGATGTTTCAGGTCGTAGCCCCGGATATTTTGGATATAAATTTTTAGAAAGCCCTGGTCAACCTTTGGATGGAATTGATAATGATAATGATGGCATGGTTGATGAAAGTCAAGATAACGGAATTGATGATGATGGCGATTGGGATCCAGATAAACATGATGTAGGCGTTGATGGATTAGCTAATACCGGTGATGAAGGTGAAAATGATGGAATGCCGACAGCAGGTGATCCTTTTGATCCCAGGTTACCCGGTGAACCCAATTTTGAATGGACGGATTTAGATGAATCAGATATGATTGGATTAACTGGTTTTGCATCTCCACCTTTCACAAGTCAAAATCGCATTTCAAATGATCACTACATTTGGGAAAACCATTTACAACCTGGCGTTTTTGATTCAGCCAATGCGACTGCTGCGGGAGATTATATTTTTATTTATAGTGCCGGGCCTATGTCTCTACCTGCGGGGGAAGCAAGACGATTTTCGATTGCACTTATTGTTGGACAAGATTTTGAAGATTTAACATTAAATGCATTAACGTCTCAGGATATTTATGAGAAAAACTATCAATTTGCAAAGCCTCCTTCAAAACCAACGGTTGTGGCTGTTCCAGGAGATGAAAAAGTAACTTTATATTGGGACAATAAAGCGGAAGAATCCGTTGATCCTATCAGTTTAGAAAAAGATTTTGAAGGGTATGTGATTTATAGAAGTACAGATCCATCTTTTCTTGATCAGCAAACAATTACCGATGCCTATGGCTCTAAATTTTTATTCGAACCTCATCGAATGGCAACAGGCGCACCTGCACGATTTGATTTAATCAATGATTATAGTGGATTAAGTGAAATACCATTCACGGGACGCGGAGTGTCTTATAATCTTGGTAATAATACAGGCATTGTCCACTCCTTTGTGGATTCAAATAAAGTTGTAAATGGGCAAACCTACTATTATGCGGTGGTTTCTTATGATCATGGAGATGACAGTCTAATGATTGCCCCATCTGAATGCCCTAAAACAATCACATTAAATCCTGAAACAAATGAAGTAATGACTGATTTGAATACACTGCAAATTGTACCCAGATCGCCAAGCGCTGGATATGACCCAGGTCACGTCTCCGATGCTTGGATTCAGCACACTGCTGGAACAGCTACCGGTAATATTGATATAGAAATTCTAGATCCAAGAATGATAGAAGATGGAAATGAGTTTAGAATATATTTTGATAAATCTCCCACACGTGTATCAATTGAAGATTTAAAAACCATAGTAGATGATCTCATTATTGATAAAGGTCGCTTTGTTGGGTTAGCGAATGAAAATATCGTTGATTCTACTTTTCAACTTTCAAGCTCAGATGGAAATACAGTGTATCAATTGGATTTGGATTATGAGTTAGATGCGATTGCTGGACGTATTATGGCGATTGATTCAACTTTTACCTATGATACAACCTATAATGAAGATTCAACAGAATTTACTCTTGATTCAACTATTTATTTCGGCCAATTAGAAGATGAAGGTGTCTATAAAGTATCTTATCGTTATTTACCTGTTTCGGAGAGCCAATATTTTTCTATGGAAGAAACAAACCCTGTCTTCGATGGGATGAAAATATATTTGCAAGATGAACCCCTTGAATTGGATACAACTCGAATGGGTTGGTCCGCTGGAAGTCCAAATACATTATCATACGAAGTAAAACCATTTAACAATATTCAGTCTAAAAAATATGCTGCTGACTATGAAGTTAGATGGTCTAATGATATAGCTGATTCCAGTGTTAAGTCCGGAGATCAACATATAAAATGTAACTTTCAAGTGTGGGAAGTCACTGAAGGAATGGTGCCCGAACAGAGAGCAGTCATTCTATTAGAATTAAGTGCCACAAGGGATAGTCTATGGACACCGGGTGAACGCATCATTATTCTTCAAGATTCATCCAATCAATCCGCATCTTGGGAATTTAATTTTTTCTATCCATCTTCTGGTGATACAACAATGCCGATCGGAGGTGATATATTTTACATTAGCACGACTCGACCATTTTCATCAGAAGATGAATACACATTTACAACAGTTGCTTCAGCTATTAATTCAGCAAGCGCAACATCCTCTTTGGAAAATATTGTTGCCGTACCAAATCCATATGTTGTAACAAACGTTTTAGAGCCCTTAGATCATCAAAATCCACGTGATCGGGGACCGAGAAGAATGTATTTCAATCACTTACCTATGGAATGCACAATTCGTGTTTATACCATAACGGGTGAATTAGTGAAAACATTAAATCACAACTCATCTATGGATGATGGGAAAATGTATTGGGATTTAACAACAGAAGATAATTTCCCCATTGCCTTTGGCGTTTATATCTATCATGTAGATGCAGGAGATATTGGTGAAAAAGTGGGCCGTTTTGCGGTGATTAAGTAGCGGAATAAAAAATTATGATACAAAATACAATGAAATCAATTTTAGCATTTATTCTTTTAACAACTTTTGGGTTTAGCCAAATAGAAAATGACCAAACCATTACAAAACGGGGTACAACATCTGCGCAATTTTTAAAAATTGGCGTTGATGCACGTGGTTCTGCTATGGGAGGCGCCTTCACAGCTATGACAGGTGATATTAGTCAAAGTTTTTGGAACCCAGCCGGATTAGCTCATTTAGAAGGTATTCAAACCATGTTTGTAAATAGTCCTTGGTTGGCAGAAACAAATTTTAATTTTATGGCATTTGCATTTAATATTCCCGGTGTGGGTGTTTTGGGTGCCAGTGTGACAAGTTTGATGGTCCCTGAAGATATTGTTCGTACAGTCGATCAACCTGAAGGAACAGGTGAGTTTTTTGAAGCGGGAGATTTAGCTGTCACATTTTCTTACGCGAAACAATTATCTGATCGCTTCAGTATTGGCGGAAATGTTAAATTTATTCAACAAAAAATTTGGCATGCAAATGCACAAGCAATAGCCGCTGATTTAGGGGCCGTATTTATTTCTCCTTTTAAGGGAATTCGAGTGGGAGCGAGTATTTCCAATTTTGGCAATGATATGACATTGGATGGGCGTGATCTAAGAATCAGTGTGGATCCGGACCAACAAAATGAGGGCAATGTTGAATTTATTAATGCTTTGTATGAAACCGATGGTTTCCCTTTACCTTTACTTTTTAGGGTTGGTATTGCAGGTGAATTATTGAATAAAGGAAAAACACGCTTATCCTTTGGGTTAGATGCACTTCATCCAAATGATAACACTGAAAGTATCAATGCCGGTTTAGAATTCGCTTTTGCTGAAACCTTTTTTATCCGTGGTGGCTATTCCACTTTATTTCGCGATGCGACTGAAGAAGGATTAAATATTGGTGCAGGTATTTTATATCGGTTGGCAGGTACAAATACAAAATTAAAAGTGGATTATTCATATTCAGATTTCGGAAGATTCGATTTTATTCAACGAGTATCTCTCGGTTTTCGATTTTAATCTGACGATTACAATTTGAATTGAACATATTTATTAAAGTCACTATTCTTTGGATAATAGTGGCCTCCGCAAATGTATTCTCTCAATTAAGTGACGTTGGGGATTCATTTGGTTCTTATTCCCAACCAACCATAAGGGATAGTCTCAATTATTTTATATTTGAAGGCGAATCTCCAATATTTTTTAATTCAATGGAGGGTGGAGCATTAGACTTAAGTGGACAAAGTGTTGAATCTATCTCCTTCTCTATTTATAATGATGGTAAAAAAATAGCATCAAAGGAAGGTGTGGTGTTTCAAAGACAGAATGGAAATCAAATAATTTCAACATTTCTATTTTCTGCAGGCAAAGGTGAGAAACAATTTAAATATAAAATCATTTCTTTTGATTTGCTTGAAATCGAAGATATTCTTTTATTTAAAAAAGACTCTGAATACATAGATAAATTAACGCGTCCAGTGATTCCTCAGAGCGGGAATGTTCCAAAACCTGTAGTAATTTCACGAGAAGAGTGGGGAGCCGATCCACCCGATGGGCAATATAGTAATCATCCTTATTATGATAAATTGACGCTACATCATGCTGCTTGTTGTAGTGCAGAAAATATTGAAGAAGGAATAGAACAAGTAAAGTGGATTCAATATTTTCATCAAAATGGCCGAGGTTGGATGGATATTGGATATCATTTCTTAGTTGATCGTGCTGGCAATATATATCAAGGACGCCCAGAGACAGTATTAGGTGCTCATGTGGGTGGTGCGAATACGGGGAATATTGGCGTCTGTTTATTGGGGTGTTACCATCCACCCGAAGATAATTGTTATCAAACAATGACGGAAGAGAGTCGGGATGCACTCATAAAATTATATGGATGGATTTCGGATACTTATGGTCAAGATCCAGGTGTTTTGTTGGGCCATAGAGATTATTTTGGAACTACTGCATGCCCGGGCGATAATGTCTGGAATGAAATAATGATTATGCGATTTGAAATAAATGATTATATCGAATCGACTCAAACGCCATCAATCACTTTTCGAGGATCTCCCTATCCAAATCCTTTCTCTGATATTGTTTCTCTACGATTTTATGCTACTGAAAATTCCAATATACAGGTAGATATATTTGACATATTAGGAAGAAATGTATCATCTATTTCTGGATATGGGTCCAACGAAGTGATCATTCATTGGGATGGAAAAAATGATGAAGGTCAGATTATGAGTTCAGGCATTTATTTGGCAAAACCCGTGGGGATTGAGACTAAAAATCCCTTAAAAATGATTTACCTTAAGGATGAATAAGCTTTATTAGACCTTGCCCATTCTTTAACGTTTTAAGAAGTAGATCACTTCCCCACAGCCGATTTAAATGTTTTTCTTTATAAGACATATTTTCTGGATATAATTGATTCAATACATTTAAAACATGAACACCTACTAATACACTTTTATAATTATTTCGATTGATAACTTGTATTTCAATTCCTTGGCAAAGTTGGTCTTCAAATTTGGGATTCCAGGCCATGCCTTCAATGGTTTTTGGTGTGAATGAATGCGGAATAAATACAACTCCTGGTAAATTTAAACTATTCAAATTTTGGGATACTTTTGTGCCATCCATCCATGGAGCACCAAACCATTTAAATGGATGTTGCGTTCCTCGTCCCTCACTCACATTTGTTCCTTCTAACAAACACATACCAGGATAAATGATAGCTGTTTCTAGATCGGGAATATTTGGAGAGGGTTTTACCCAAGGCAAATCAGTTTCATCAAACCATATTGAGTTATTATAACCAATCATGTCAATTACACGTAATTCAGGAATATGTGTAATCCAATTTTCCGCAATAATCTTTTTCCCTAGCGATCCAACCGTGCCGCCATACTGGATTGGAATGGGGTAATAGCCAACGAATGTTCGATAATTCATGTCCAAGGTTGGTCCTTCAATCCGATCGCCACGAATTGGGTTAGGGCGATCTAAAATCCAAACAGGAATATTTAATTCTCCAGCAGATTCCATGACCAGTCCTAGAGTTGTTATATAAGTGTAAAATCGAGCACCAATATCTTGAATGTCGTAAAGAATTAGATCAACACCTTTCAACATCGTTTCATTCGGTTTACGGTTTTTTCCATAAAGGCTAATGACGGTTGGAAGTTCAATCTCCTTACCTTCATAATTTACTTTTTCACCGGCAGCTGCTTCACCAAATAATCCATGTTCTGGAGAGAAGATTACTTTAAGGTTCACACTATCCAATGCCATAATTCGTTTATAATTGGGAACGCCCATTTTATCAATCCCGGTATGATTTGTAACGAGAGCAATCGATTTACCAATAAGAGAATTAGGATATTTTTCTAATAATACATCTAATCCGGTTTCTACATGAATAATACTTGTTGGGACAGTCTGTTGCTTTTTATAATAATTGGCCTGTTCTTGGTGAATCGAAGGAGATATGCTTTGGCATGATAAAAAAGAAACGACTAGGATGGATAAAGAAATAGATTTCATTTTGAAAAAAGTATATTTAAGAGTGATTGGGAGCATGATTTATGTTGTGTAATAAATTGTTCAGTTTTTTCTTGGATTGTTTTTAATATATCTGGTTGATCTAATAATCGGTAAAAGTTAGCCAACTCACGAGCACTTTTTACAGTGGTACTTAATCCTAATTGTGTCATGGATACAGCTTCATCTAGATTATGGATTTTTGGCCCGTGAGCGATGGCACAGCCATAAACAGCTGGCTCTATAACAGAATGGACACCTCTCCCAAACCCTGCACCGATATAAGCAAGATCTGCGTAAGCGTATAAGTCTGCGAGAATGCCAACTTTATCAACGATTATACATGAGAAATTTTGTTTGATGTCATAATTTGAGTATCGGATAGCCGATATATTGATTGAAGAAAAAGCTTTTTCGAATACCGCCAATGTATCTTCATCGCATTCGTGTGGGACTACAATAAGTTTATGATTATAGTCTAATAAAGATGAGTCACCATTCGAGTAATGAACTTGAATTGAATCTCTTACAATGGGTAAATCAATATCATCTAAACTACCAAAGATGATAACATTATTTTCGGAATCATTTAGATTTATAGAGTCTTTTTTTAATTCTTTCCTATCAATGATACGATCAAATCGTGTGTCGCCTGTTACAATTACCTTTTCATTTGATGTAATAGCTTCAATACAAGATTTTAAACGTAAAGAACTTGTTGTTATACTATGAAAGAACGAAAATAAATAACGGCTCAATGGTTTTATCCATGGCTTAACCCATAATGAATTTTCATGAATATTGGCATTAATAAAAAACAGTTTAATGCCATGCATTTGACTTAGGCGAATCATATGTGGCCAAAGGTCGTGCCGAGTAATAACCATATAATCTGGTTTTAACATTTTATAAAATCCTTGGACAGCCCAAGGTAAATCAAAAGGGAAATAACAAACTGCATCTGCTAGTGGATTATCTTTTTCTTTTGAATAAATTGTGGGTGATGTAAAGGATTGAATGCAAAAATATTTTGACCGATCAATTCTCTGTAGAAGCGGTTTTATTTGTTCAAACTCACCTGCAGAAGCACCATGGAATAAAACAATTGTTCTTCCTTTAGATTCGTTTTGAATTCGATTTAATGCATTTTCTACGGATTGGTTTTGATCTTGTAAATGTTCAGATATTTTCGGAAAAAACCATTTGGCTAAATGAAGGAATAACCAAAAAATGGGTGATAGGATGGTATAAACAATATATATCAACAAGGATAAAGTTCCTTATCGATTTTCTAAAAGCCAATCTACAAAATCTCGGAACGCCCCTTTTCCACCCATTCTTTGGGTCACATAATCTGGGGTAAATTGATTTAAAATTGGGCTATTTCCCGAAAGGGCAGTGACTCCGACTACTTTTAAACAGTCTAAATCATTAATATCATCGCCAATATAAGCAATTTCATCAAGTGTAATTTTTTCCGATTGGCAAATTTCATCTAAACGTGCTCTTTTATTTTGTTCACCTTGGAAAACGTAAGGAATCTTTAATTTTTTGGCGCGTTGACGAACCATTGGAGAATTTTCACCCGTGAGAATTGCAACGGGAATTTTCAATTTTCTTAATATTTGAACGGCCATACCATCATAGGTAGAAAAAACTTTCATTACATCACCTTCTGGGGAATAATACATTGTTCCGTCTGTCCAAACACCATCAATATCAGTGGCTATAAGTTTAATATGATTGATTTTATTTTTTAATCCAGAATCCATATTAGTATAAGTCTGTTTCTTGGATAACGACATCACTCGCAATATCACTTTTGGCGGTTTTTCCAATTATCTCATCCAACCGCGTAGGTGAAATACCCGTACCAGGCCCTTTAGTTGTTAACATATCTCTAGAGATAATTGTCCCTGAATGAATGGGCTGGGTTGATACAATACTTTTTGCTAATTTTTTAAAAACAGGCTCTTCCGATGTTTGAATGTTTTTTTCCGGAAAACCCATAGCAGATTCAATATGTCTAATATCCCGTACCATTTTTGTAAATCCTTGAGGCTCTAGCGAAGCGGCATGATCGCCCCCTTTCATGGTTCTATCAAGGGTAAAGTGACGCTCGATAATTTTGGCTCCTAAAGCAACGGCAACAGGAGGGATAGCAATTCCCAATTCATGTCCGGAATACCCAATCACTGCCTGCGGGAATGCATCTTGAAATGTTGATAATACATTTAAATGAATTTCTTCGAAATCTGTTGGATACGTAGATGTGCATTGAAGAACGGCAAAGGGAGTATTATGATTTATAATTGTATCAACAGCTTGTTGAACTTGATCCATGTTTGCCATTCCGGTTGAAAGAAACATAGGTTTCCCTTTACGAGCGGTATGATCTAGAAGGGGAATATTTGTTAAATCAGCGGAAGCCATTTTAAAAAATGGCACGCCAAGTTCATTTAAAAAATCAATACTTTCTTCGTCCCATCCAGATGCGCAAAAGTCAACATTTGCACTACGAGCATGAATGAATAATTCACCATAATCGTCTTCGGATAATTCTAACACTTTTTTATGTTCACCATACGTTGCACCGAAACTATTACGGTTATCATAGGGCATATCCAACCCTTCTTTTGTTAAAATTCGATTTATGCTTCTTTTTTGAAATTTAACGGCATCGGCGCCAGATTCTTTTGCAGCATCAATTAATTTTTTAGCAAGGTTTACGTCCCCTTGATGATTAATGCCGATTTCTGCAATAATATATGTAGGATGTTTCGGCCCAATAGTTCTTTGATTAAATGTAATTTGTGTCATTTTAGTTATTTATTTACCCATAAAATTAGAATCATTCTCTGAGAATATCTTAATTTATTCGTTGCGATTATTTGAAGCTAATGATTCTAAAAATGTAAAATCATCCATGGAATCTATTTGATAACCATATTTTTCTGGAAAGGATATATATCCAATCTTACCTCCCAGACGATTCCCCGTTTTTTCAAAATGTTTACGGGTAAAAATATATAAAGATCCATTTTCGTCATAGGGAATGTCAGATGGATGAAAATCTTGCCTTCTAGGTCGATTCAAGTAATCATATTCAGGGGACGCAATATCCCCATTCACTTTCCAGAAGAATTGATGTGTTGGCGTTAAACTTAATAGTGAATCATATTCGCCTTGAATAAAGGTATTGATTGCCTTTGTTAACGACCCCGCTGGGCGTAATGGACTTGTAGCTTGTAATAATATGATTATTTCTGGTTTAATATCTATCGTATCAAGAAAATGTTGGATGGCACTTTCAGTTGTGGCTGTATCCGTACTAATATTTTTTGGCCGATTTATTACATGTGCACCAGAAGAAGTCGATATTTTTGCAATTTCTCGATCATCCGTGGATACGTAAATATCATTTACGAAATCACACGTTTTTGCATATTCAATAGAATAATTGATCAGGGGGAATCCTAAAAAGGGTAGAATATTTTTTCGAGGAATTCCTTTACTGCCCCCGCGGGCTGGTATGAATGCGGCTATTTTCATTTTATAGTAGCTACAAAGGTATGAATAAATCGATATTTATTAAACGAATGTTTATGCCATTTATGAATTTTCATAAATGGGCGAAATCGCCACCAAATATGGAATTTATTTGGATACACTCTTAAATGTTCATTATTTGATGACCAATAATTAGGAATACTTCCAATAAGGATCGTTCCCGGTTTTAACATTTTTAATAATTTTAAATCTTGAATATGTTCCAAAACTTCGATGGCAATGGCAATTTTATAGGGGAATGATAAAGCATCCATTTCATATACATTTTGGATTTTAAAATGGTTTTTCCATTCCGGGACTCGCTTTTTTGCTTCCCGAATGGCGGACTCACTTAAATCAAATCCTAAGTAAGATTGGAATCCTTCTTCTTTAAGCCTTCGGGCACATTCTCCAATACCGCAACCAATATCAAGGATTGGCGATTCTTTTGATTCCGGGCTTATGTATTCTATCACTTTGTCGAATATGGGATAATAATTCTCAATATGATATTCTTTTTCATATTTTTGATCATAATATGATTTTGAGCGTTCTATCTTATTCACATTGGGGGCGCCCAATTTATGTTTCTTAAAAAGTGGCATGGATTTAAATCATACTTCTATAAAAGGACACAAGCGTTCCAATTTCGGATTCCATACAAAATTCATCTTGACGTTTTATAATATCATTTTGCATATCGAGGATAGAGTCTGGGGAAAATGTAGACCAATCATCTACAATGATTCCCATATTCTCTTGAATAACATAATCACGGATTGCTTCAAATTTGCTATCTACAATAGAAGGGAGTCCACATACCGCATATTCAAAAATTTTATTTGGAATCGTTAACTGCTGGTAAGGCGTATTTTCACCTGAAAGTATTGATACACCCCCATGGAACTGAGATAATTTTTGATAAAGTTTTTCAAGCCGAACGGCTTTATGCATATTTAATAATGGGGATATATTCTTGTAATCTTTATAAATAATGCGCTGTGGTTTTTTAAATAAATTGTGTAGTGTGGAACTATAAATATCAATTCTTTGACCAGCTGCAGTTATATCCTGGAATACATGCATATAATTTCGATGATGCCCAGGAGCAGAATGTGTCCCCCCTTGATAAACAAGTGTGAAAATTTTCTTCTTTTTAATAGAATCTACATCAGGAATAAATTGCTTATTGGGCTTACTATGAATGACAATGGATTGGTCTGAAAGGGAGCGATCTTTTGTTAACACTTTCTTGCTTAAATTCGACACAAAAATCAATCCATCTGCGTTCGATTCTACAAATCGTTCTACTTCCGATTGCTCCGGTGTCAAATTTTGATATTGATATGTTCCATGGTCGTGGATATCGTGTATAACTCTGTATTTAGATGAATCGCGTGAATCCAATGCTAACTTTGCCTGAGAATCAGGAAAATTATGACAATGAACAATATCCGGATTTTCCTTTTGAATGATATGTTGGAAATCTTCAGTTGATGAAATACCTGAATATTCTTGATCAAAAATAGAGCCGGAAAATCCTTTATGGAAAGAACGCACCTTCTTTTTATGAGATGTGATTCCTATAAGGCGATCAACATGAGGGCGTAAGGCAATGGCTTGTTTTAATGCTCGGGTGCAGAACGTATTTTGGAAAAAGGCAATATTCATTTTTTTAGAATGAGAAATATCTTTTTTAATATGGATAAATCTTTCACCATGTATTCACGTAATCGGTGATACGTAGGATAAACGGACCCCATTTCTTCCTGAAGGTTAAGGTCGATAGATTGAGTTAAATAATTAGCTGTTTGTTTTTGTTTTCGTCTAAAGCCTTTGGATTTTCGTCTCCAGATATTATCAATATGTTGAATGGCAATAGATGATTGAATCACTTTTGGCTCTACGTCTTCAACGTTGGTACAATCAACTTTTTCCCAATCAATTTTTTCTGCAAGGGAAGAATCAATGGCGCGCCATAGCCCGGGATCATATCCATCATACTGATCAAATATAGACCGTTTCATGATTAAGAATGATCCAGCTTTGAAAAAATCTAAATCTCTGTTTTGGGTCCATATTTTTGAATGGCTAAAAATAATATCATGGTAGATGAATTTATATTGGCCAAAGACATCTCCACCTTTTTGGGAAAGCGCTTTCTCAAAACCTGTGATTTTATAAGGCGACTGAAAATCATCACTTCCAATGATGCCATAATAATCCCCAGTTGATTTTCGCACCAGATAATTTAATTTATCCGATAAGGCAATGCGTTCCATTTTTTCATAATGAATCGTCAATCTTGGATTTGTATTATCAATATTATTTATGATTTCTTCTGTTTGATCCGTCCCATCATCTCCAATAAATAATTCCACTTCAGATTCATGTGGCTCTTGGTGAATGATCGACTGAATCGCCAATTCAATGATAAAATCGCGATTATAGGTTGGCATTATGAGAGAAATTCGCATTGGATTTATAGAAGAAAGTTAAACAGGTTTAATCCTGTGCCGAAACTAAGTTTTCGACCCATCTAAATTTGTCACGAGACGGATTATGACGAACACTTCTATAATTTTTACAATCATATTCATGTTGAAAAGCTCTTCTAGCTTGCCGATTTCTAAAAAAAGTAGGTATAAATGGACGCCATCGTTTACTCAAGCTATCTACCGTTTGAATTTGACTTGTATAACACGCTTTTAAATCAGTGTCCCTTGAAAAAGTATCATATAGTTTCAAAAATAAATCGGAATCAACTCCACAGGATATATCTTCTGTCCATTCGCCGAATCCCCCAATATTTTCCATAATACTTTTTTTAATGCCAATGGTTGTTCCTTGAACACGATGGCTGTTATACGGACGGAATCGCCCATTTCCATCTTTTATTTGGCCTATTATTAAACTGTATTTTTCATATAATTGAATAATATGCTTGATACTGTCTTCAGAAATAAAATAATTATCATCGTCTAAAAAGAAAAGTAAATCACTCTTTGCCAAGGATATGGCTGCATTTAAAACACGTGCTTTAGACATACATGGTTTATCTTTGGGTAAATAAAGCCAATGGCTGATTTCCGGAAAATTATAATCTTCTTTCTTGAGCCATGTGTGTAATTCATCTTCTTTTAAATGATAAATGGTTCGCCCATTTTGGTCAAGGGTCTTGGTAGAAAAAGTTGAAAAATCATCTTCATATTTTGACCCATCATCCGCAACAATAATTTCAACATCAAAATCATCTTTTTGAGCATGAATCGCATCTAAGGTACGAAGAAATGATTGACGGCAATCAGTATTTGTCCCGGGGTCATAATGAGCAATAATAAAAGTTATGTGCATGAATTTATTTAAGCAAAGTCACTTTTTGGGTTGCAATGTAATGTTGGTTTCTCACTTGAATAATATATATACCTGTGGGAACATTCAATCCTTTTTGGTCTAGCCCATTCCACGTCCATGATTGACGACTTTCTGATAAAGCCTTCTGTGTTGTTTCAAATATGATTTGCCCATTTATATTCAAAATTGAAATATTTACATTCTCTTCCGATGACGATATAGAATAATCAATTGTAAATGATGTATTGGTTGGGTTGGGATAAAGAGAATGAATGGTGATGGATTTGGGAGCAGGAACAATAGAATGTTCCTTTGTGGATAATTCAGATTCATAATAAGATAAAATATGATCCATAACTTCATTACGTTTTGAAGCTGGATAAATGGTTTCAAATCCTACAGATAATAATACCACACCACCATCAAGTGAGCTTGCCCCAAAAGGTCCTGTATATTGCACACCCATTCCACCATTTGCATTATAATCCACACTATTGAATTTTGCGCAAACTGTCCCACCATTCGTTGGCTTAACACCATCGGGCCAATCCACGTCATATGTACCATGCGTTCCATTATCAAAGGTAATATTTGTCACTTGATCGAGAGATGTGCCTGTTATTCCATATCCACTATAGGTTCCTTGATGTCCGCCAGCTGCATCGGAAATGTACTCCGTCTTTAAATAATCTTCTAAAAAATCTTGGTCGGCCGAACTGCCTTGCGCAGATAAATCATATCCAATTTCTGAACCAGATACAAAAAAGAAACCACCATTTTCAAGGTATGATTCCACCCGATCTTGTTCTGATCCAATGAATGCGCTTGTGGCCGTACCTTCTTCTCCTAATATCCAATCAACAAATTGATAATGGGACAAGTCTAATTCATCATGCATTATGGCTTCATTTGTGGCAGAATCAAATGCATATCCATTTTCAAATATGGCACTCCCATGTTGACGGATAAAATCAAATGTATTTGTGGTCCCATTGACACGATCAAACCCATTTACAATTAAGCATTTGACTGTTTGAGATGATGGAACAATACCCAATACTTCCGTTTGCGGAGATTCCCCATGAGTATTGGATGCACGAATCGAAAATAAGTATAATTCATTTTCATTTAAGTTATCCATAACAATAGGGCGTTGTTGGTGTGTGGAAAATAATTCGTCTGTATTTGTGGATGGATTTCGACGATAAATAAAAAATTCATCAGCTGTATCTGCACCTTGAAATTGGATAATGATAGATCCATTCGATGTATTTGTCATGGAAATACGATGTGGGGACGTCGGTGGAGCTATTGCGCCAAATTTCGCAGAAAATAAATCCCATAATTCGGTATTATTTCCATCATAACCAAGTGCCCAAACACCCACACCTTTTAAATTTTGTTCAATGGAAAAATCGTATTTTAAGGATAAGGATAAACTATCGTCATACCAACCCTGAAACCAGTTTGGGTTTTCATATCTATACCAGGGTGTTTGAGATGATTCATGCCATATTTTCCCATAAGACAAGGCACGTCCTTCCATTTCTGCATAAAATTTTGCATCTCCACTTCCAGTTGTTTGTGATCCAGCTTGATCCGTTTCTGTGGGCCATTCCCTTCCATAATAGGGGACACCCAAAATGAGTTTATCTGCTTGGTTATTTGTTTTATTCAAATAATCATTCACAGTCCAAGTCAGATTATAACCAGAACCCGTGAGAGGGGAATTGGGTCCAGAAGTGGAACTTCCACTCCAATAATAAGCATACCCCATGATAAAAAGTCCGTCACTAATAGTAGCCAATGCATTATAATCCCACGCATCATTCCAATCCACAGCTGGCATGGCTAAAGTAACTTGGGATCCGGGAATTTCTGTATGAAAAGTTTCAGTAAGATCTGTAATAAAGGTGACCATATTATCTCGTTGAGATGATGGGAATGATTCAAAATCAATATTGACACCATCGGCATTTCCAGCTTGGACTTGTGCTAATAAATTATCGATACAATTTTGTCGATTTGTAGCACTACCTAATAATGTTGTTATATCACTACTGCTAAATAATGTTGCACATAAAACAACATCTGTCCCATGAGCGTGGGCTTCATTAATAAGTCCTGTGATTGGCCACCCGTGAATATCGCCCAAACTTCCATTCGCATTTACTTCTGCAGAAAAGTAGGCAAGTGTTGTAATTAAATCAAAATTGTAATTCTGCCATGCTGTACCCATCCAGTAAGGGTGATATCCAAAAATTTCTTTAGAAGGGGTTCTATTTCGGTTGGATTTGGGATAAATGGGACCTGAATCTTGTTGTCTAGATGATTCATCATAATGAATCTTAAAATAATCTGATTGTTCTTGATGAATTCCGATGTTGTTTTGCCCTAAAAGCGTTGATAGTATAAAAATAAACGAAAATATTTTATTCATAACAATTCCTAAATATATCTTCGATTGTTTCCCGACCGCGGATTAAGGTGGATGTTTCTCCATCTAATAATATTTCAGCTGCTCGTGGGCGTGTACAAAATTGGTGGGACATGGTGAACCCATAGGCACCCGCATCCATGACAGCTAACAAATCCCCTTCATTTACAACTGGGAATAATCGATCTTTTGCTAACCGATCTGTATTCTCACAAATCCGACCCGTAATATCCACCTTCGTTGATTGTTGGGCTTCTGGGTCACCCACTTTGTAAATCCTGTGGTAGGCGCCATACAAGGCAGGACGCATTAATGTTTCCATGCCGGCATCTACACCAATATATGATTTATAACTGTCTTTTTTCCCTGTTACCCGCGTCAATAGAATTCCCGTATCTCCAACGACAGATTTGCCTGGTTCAATCCAAAGTGCTGGTTTCGATTCATTTCGAGATTCAAAAAATGCATTAAAATTTTGAGCGACATGTTTAAAGACTGCATAAAAGTCTAAGGGTGAATCTTCGTCAGAATATGGAATGCCGTACCCGCCACCAAGACTAATATAATCCATATGAATATTTAATTCATCTTTGAGTTTTCCAACGGTCTTTAATATTTCAGAAATAAGATTAGGATAATACTCTGGATCTAATACGCCGGAACCAGTCATGCATTGTATTCCAAATGATGAAATTCCGGACTCTTTTGCTAGTCGATATGCATTTACAATATCATAATGGGGGACACCAAATTTAGAATTTTCTCCACCTGTCACAATTTGAGAAAAGGCACCACGACCAAATCCCGGATTTAATCTAAATGAAATATCTTTTGGCAATCCAATTTTTTTCAGCCGGTGAAAGGATGATATATCATCTAAATTTATATGAGCACCCGTTTTTAACGCATAAGATAAATCATTTGGCGATTCATAATTCCCTGTATAAATACAATCATTCCCCGCAATGCCGGATTTTCCTGCAATAGCTATTTCGCCTGGACTGGCACAATCGGCTCCCAGGAAAGGAATCGTTGATTTTAAGGTTTCAATTAAGTGGGGATTATTATTGGCTTTAACCGTATAGCACATATGATGAGACTCAAAATGGTCTCCAAGTGCTTGATCTAATGTTTGAATATTATGAATCAAACGATCTTTGGAATAGATATAAAGGGGGGTCCCATATTCTTCCGCTAAGGAATGAAAAAGGGGTTCATTTTTAATCAAATTGAATAATGGATGTTTTGGCATGTTCTTTCTAAAAATTGTGTTGGGAATTTTAAGGATTATTCCCCATCAAAAGAACTGGATTTCATGAGAATATTTTGATATATGAATTGGATTCCCATTCAAAAGATTTCGTACATTTCACCCATGCTGAAAATCATTTCTATGAGTCTCATATTGATGGGTACTCTCCAAGCCCAATACACTTATCAGGAATTATTATATGTTCCATGGGGAGAGAGTGATCATCGAATGGAAATAAAAAATGTACCTGGATTTACACTTGGGCCGACATCTTTTTCTGTTTCGAATAATGAAATACACATTTTAAATCCTGTTACTCAATCTACAAAAACATTTATCCATAATGAATTTGTTGAACAAAAACCCATCTCCGAATCAGTTCGCACTAACAATTCTAAAGAAATATCATCAATCAGAGTGGTACGTGAAAATGATTTTACATTAAGTATCACTGGGGAAGAAATGTCTTTTACCCTTTCGCAATCGAACATGATTGGGTCTGGAAAATATCTGGGTAAAAATGCAAATGGATATCATTATGTGTATGTGGAAACCATTATTCAGCACGTTCCATTAGATGTAAATCGGATCATTGGTTTATATGATGCCGATGGAGTCATAAAATCAATTTTCCAAATTCCAAATATTGATTATTCATTTATTGAAGATCCCTTTTATGTTGATGATGTAGGCAATTTATATATGATGAATTCACGAAGTGATGGTTTAACTATAAGTGGTTGGATTCAAGAAGAAGGAGAAATGGAAGAAGGAACTGTTTATTCTCTTCCAAACCATTTATTAGAAGGTATCCATTATAATACACTTCCAAATCATTTCCCTGAACCGAAGCCCAATGACAATAATGAAAGGGAATCCTATAATTATCCACCTGTTACTCCGGAAGAAGCGTTAGAGATGGCGGAGGCTTATGTAAGCTATGATTGGGTTGCAGATGCGGGAAATATTACAGGCGGACCCATTACTGATCCCAATGGAGTAACGGTAGAAACACCCGGTTGGGTTCAAGTTGGAACGAATTATCATGTGCCTTATCAATGGGGTGGATTTTTTACTTTAGATGGATTTAATAATGGCATAAATGATGGAAAATATGCCGGAGATAAGGCGACTGATTGCAGTACAAATTGGTGTGTAAGTTCTTATGCTGTTGGCGTGGATTGTTCCGGATTTGTGTCTCGGTGCTGGAATTTATCGTCCCATTATTCTACAGCCATGATGGATGATGAAATTACAATTTCCTACGATAATTGGAATGATTTAGGGCCGGGAGATGCCATCCATAAAGTAGGACATGTTCGGATGGTTGTACTGCGAAATACGGATGGGTCCTTTTTAGTTGTAGAAGCCTCTGCCGCGGACTGGAAAGTGAGTTATCGAACGTATAATTTGAGTCAACTTACATCCTATACACCAAGATATTATGTGGGAATGGAAGGGTCGCCAGCGAGTATACCGCGAACAGATGTACGGTCTATCGTTTGGACAGATAGCCTATCATTAGCATGGCACGCTCAAGACCCGGAATCTATTTCCGGGTTTCATCTTTATACGCATACGATAGGATCTGGATGGTCCTTATTGAGTGAGATTGAACCTTCGGAATCAGCCATTCAATTTTCAAATGAAAATGATAATCCCGTATTTTTTAAAATGACCAGTGTATCTCAAGTGGATAGCGTATCCGAAAGTTTTTCTTCGGATATTTATGGAACGTATCAAACAGACGAATATAAAGATATTTTAATCGTTGACGGATTTGACCGCACGAATGGCAGTTATGCATTTCCATATCATAATTTTGCCAAACGAATGGGGTTAGCATTGCATCCTTGGGGATATTCCTTTGATACAGCAGATAATGATGCCGTCATCGATGGATCCGTCCAATTGAGTCAATACACAGCCGTATTTTGGTTATTGGGGGACGAAAGTACGGAGCATGAAACATTTTCTGTTGCAGAACAAAATAAAGTAAAAAATTATTTAATGGATGGTGGAAGATTATTTGTATCCGGATCAGAAGTGGCATGGGATTTAGATAATATGGGTTCATCCACAGATCGAGATTTTATTCATGATTATTTAAAAGCAGGTTATGGCTCAGATGATGCTAACGCATATACTGTTAACGGGGTAGAAGGGACACTCTTTGATGGCCTGACTTTACATTATGACAATGGAAGCCATGGTGTATATGAAGAAAATTATCCAGATGCATTTTCACCCACAGGTGGATCAACGCCAGCTTTGACCTATTCGAATGGACTGATTGCTGCGACTCAATTCAGTGGTGTTGTTCCTGGTAGCCAAATGAATGCACGTGTTGTTGTCATGGGCTTTCCTTTTGAAACGATTTATAATGATCAAGAAAAAGAAGCATTAGCTGGACGATTATTAGCCTTTTTTGGTTTCAATGTTGAATTGGAGTCAGAAACAGATATATCGCCAAATCAATTCGCTCTATTTCCCAATTACCCCAATCCTTTTAATCCAGTGACCCACATACAATTTTCAGTGGATTCATATGAAAAAACATTATTAACAATTTATGATATTCAAGGGCGATTCGTCGAAACAATACTGGAGAGAGAAATTGAACCGGGAAACCATGAAATTCAATGGAATGCGTTTCGCTATGGGAGTGGAGTATATTTTTTGGAATTACGTCATGGAATACAGCGACGCGTTCAAAAAATGGTTTTCGTAAAATAAAAGTAAAGGGACTCTTATGAAAATAGGTATATTTTTTCTTCTGGCCATATTAACAACACCTATATTTGCACAAACATCCATTATGGAAGAGTTAGGGTACATTTCTCTCCAGCAGGTGACTTTTGGCGGTGTAAGTTATTTAGCCAGTCAAGATAAATGGTATGGGAAGCAATTTGCCGGTGGCTTTGATGCGTTTATGGGTGTGGCAGGTGTGAATAATGCACTGGTGCAGGAGTCAGGTATTCAATCAATTGGGTATTATCTTTTATCTGCGGGATTTTTTGCAAAATCATTTTACAATTTCAAATATGCAGGTGACCGGACTTCGAAAGAAGTATTTTGGGTGAATTACATCGGGTATAATATTCTTGTATATTTTGGATATTTTCTAGATTCAATAAAATAAGCCTTTCCTATCTGTCACGCTCAGGATGACATTTTATTTATGGAGAATTTTAGGAAATGATCCATAAAGCGATTAATCAAAAATCAAAATGACTGACTTGTCTGTGTTCCACTACGAACAGGCAGGCGACTATCATTCGCCGGATTAATAATATATTTGGATTAGCTTAATGTGTGGACTCTTTTTTGAAAACAATGACATGAGAATACATATAAACAATAGCATTTCGAATATCATGCTCGCCACAATCCCAACAATTCCCTTTTTTGGGCATAACACCTTCCATCCCCGTGTATCCCTGAAATACATTCTGATATAAAATTTCAATCCCTTTTTTAGCTGCTTGATCCCAGACTTTTGTATCATCCAATGATGCAGCGCCGTTGAGTCCATACGTATGGCATGCGAAACAAGATCGTGCATAAACCGCTTCTCCATTGGCTAAAACATCCGTTGGAATGGCAGAGAAGTCAATTTCTTCATAAAGACTTTTTTGTTTTTCGCCACATCCGAAAAATAGAAAGATTAAGAAAAAACTGAAAATGGTTTTAGGGGATAAGAATCGTTTCATAAGTGGCGGGCAATTTAATGGCATTGTTCCTGTGCGATGAAACATTTTATTGTGTAGATTATCCCTTTAATTGGGGAAAGGAATCCACTTATTTTGAAACCATATTTGATTGCACTTTTTATGTTAAACACTCTTTTTGGACAAGCAGAACTAACCGTTGGAAATATTGCACCAGATTTTACATTGATGGATAAAGATAGTACTTATCATACACTTTCTGATTATCATGGGAAGCAAGTTGTGCTCTATTTTTTCCCCAAGGCAGAAACGCCGGGTTGAATCAAGCAAGCATGCGGGTTCCGCGATGCATTTTCAGCGTTTAAAGATCGAGACATTGTGGTTTTTGGCGTGAGTTATGATTCACCTAATGCTTTGAAAACTTTTTCGGAAAAGCATCATATTCCATTTACATTTCTCTCCGATGCAGAAAAAATAGCAGGGAAGGCCTATGGCGTGAATCGATACTTTTTCACATCAAGAAAAACATTCCTCATTGAAAAGGATGGAACCATTGGGAAAATTTTCAATAAAGTGGATTTGGACACACATCCAAATGATGTATTAAAATTTTTTAATTATAGCAATACGCAAAATAACTAAGATTTCATATTTTTAAATAGTTGTTCGTTTGATTCGATGAGAGTCCCGATCTTTGGGTAAACTCACCTTTTATATTTTTCTTCTAAACTTTGAATTAAAGCACTTTATCCAAGAAATAAATTATTTTGACCCCACTTCGATTCTCCCCTACAAAAGGGGAGAAGGTAAACGGATGCATCTGATTTATTTCCCCTGTCATTGGGTGCTTGCATCCCGAGTTTTTTTCTGGGGAGACACAAAGATGTCTAATAAAATAATGTATTTCAATTCTAAAACTGAAGAATAACATGTGTCCTATTGAATTGGGTATATGTAAACTAAGCCTTAATCAAAAGGAGAGAAGATGACTATTTCTATTGAATATTGCACTGTTTGAAACTATTTACCACGTGCTTCCAGTTTGGAAGCGGATCTTAAAAAACAATTTCCGGATAGCGATATAACACTTATTTCTTCCGGGGGTGGCGTTTTTGAAGTCACATTAGATGGTGAGCTCATTTTTTCAAAAAAAGCCTTGGAACGATTTCCAAATCCGGGCGAAGTAGAAGGCCTGATTCAAGGTAAACAATAACATAACCCGTTTCCCTTGTAGTGTCATTCCGGAATCTATTCAGATGTTTTCATTGTGAATCAAATGGATTTCTGGTCGTAGCCAGGAATGACAGCAAAAGAGAAAGCGTCATTGCGATGATGAACGAATGTGAAGAAGAAGTGGCAGTTTTTTCAAGTAAAACCTAGTTCTTTTATTTTATTAAGGAAGTATTCCCTTATTTAAGAACAATCATTTTTCGAGTTGAATCGGGTAGAATTTCATTTATAGAATCCTTTTATAAACCCATCTTTTCCTCACTCTTCTGGCTTTTATCAGTTTTTTAAAAATTGTTTTGACCTTTTTAGTGCTTCGTTAATGCAATCTAAAGCCAAATTACACTAACTTTTTATATAGATTTAGTTTTTGGGAGGGACAACAGTTATTTTAGGAATATCATTTTTTTGGTACTAGTGAACAATTTATTGCTATAGATTGATTTTGCTCTCATAATAAAAATATAAATACCACTCGATAATCGTAATCCTGATTTATTCGTGCCATCCCAAACTACAGAACCACTACCAGGGTTTTGATCTCCATCAATTAATGTTTTGACAAGATGTCCGTTTATATTATACAATTTTAAGGTTACAACACTATATTCAGGAATTTCATAGCGGATAGTCGTTTTTGGATTAAATGGATTGGGGAAATTATTGTGAAGTGAATACCCCTTTGGAAGGTCGGTCTCAATTTGCGACCCTACAGTAGTCGTATCTGGATTATAAATATATGTTGTGTGAGAAGAGTTTCCTCCCACTAAAAGTACTTTGCCACTTTCCAATAGTGTGAGAGTATGATTAAATCGAACTGATGGCATATCGCTTACTCTTACCCATGACATATTAGGAACACTAAACACTTCACATTCTTCTCTAGTCCCCGTAAGCAACACATTGCCATTAACTAATTTTACAGTCTTCATTCCATATTCTCGGGAAAACTCAAATGGAGCCACTTCGCTCCAAGTACTTGTTACATAATTAAAAACTTCACAAGTATCAATATTTCCACCACTGATTAAGAAAATATTCTCGTTAATAGTTTCTAAAGATATGAACGGCCTAGGAAATATAGTACCATCAGTTTCTGTCCACAATTCAGTTGTAGGATCAAAAAATTCAACTGTGTTAACCGGAGTCCCCCAAAATTCATGGCCGCCTACAACCATAACATTTCCATTACTGAGCAAAATCGCTTGATGGTCTCCTCTCGGATAATTTAATTCTCCAGTTATTTCCCATTGTCCAGATAATGGATCAAATATTTCACAACTACCAATTGTGGATTCTCCAAAGGATGATTCAAAAAATCCTCCTGAAACAAGTATTCTGCCATCTGATAATTTTATTGATGCATGGTTATTTCGTGAATTGTTCATAGAATCAACTTCAATTATACTATTGTCTGCAATAAAAAAAAGTTCTGTCGAACTTAACGACCCATTTTCATTTAATCCTCCAGTGATTAAAACAAATTCGCTATCTAATAATGTACTAGTATGGTTACTTCGTGCATAATTAAGATCATCAGTTAAAACCCATGAATTTCCATAGGGATTATAAATCTCACATTTATCAATATAAGATGGAAATTCATTGTACAAGACTCCACCAGCTACGAATACTCTTCCATCGGGTAAAAGGATTGCTGAATGATCATATCTTTCAAAATTAATTGATGCAGCTAGCTCCCAACTATCCGTTCGATTCACGATTTTATTTGCTATATTTGTCGGTACCGAAATAATATTTGAATGGAAAGAGATATCACTAACATTATTCACAGCTGTAACATAATATTCTGCACTATTGATAGCAATTTTAGGATTTACTATATCAATCTCATTATCGAGATAAGACGTTATATTGTCCGGTAGTGATGCAATCAACTGATATTCCGCGCAATGCTCACCTTCATTTGTACTCCTAAATATAGAATAACCATCGATATTAGAATCTGTCACTGCATCCCATTCTAGGAATGGATGGTTATTTGAATTTGCCCATATCAGATTTTGAGGTACAGAAATATTTTCTACAAATGCATCCATAATATCAGATTCATCAAACCCAGTATGCATCCTTTCCACTTGACCGTTTGTGAACCATGTCAAGCATTCCAATGATGTATACGATTCAAGATTGTAACAATCCGGATTATATGGATCCTGAATACCTGCTTCTTCTGGGTCTTGGTCAATATGATGAATATAATCACAATTTTCATCTACCCATTGTCCATTGTGTAAGTTAGGATCGGGTGGCGTATCGCATACAAAATCACCCTTATTTTCACAATCAGGAGCCCAAGGGTATTCAGCGCCTCCCGCTTGAAATTCATGTGTATGATACAGACTAAAACTATGTCCCATTTCATGAGAAATTACATGCTCGCCTGATAATCTAGTCCCATATATTATCGAATTGCTCGGAATCGAACCTGCATTAGCATCAAACCCATTTACTAAAAAAATATCTACAGCATTGCTGTGTCCAAATGTTGCAGTTAGATCATATATACTAGTGGAATTATAATAATTATCATCTCGAATAGTTTTTCTCCCAACCTCAGTAAATGAAATATCTGAATCAGAAAAATCTGAATTTAGTATCGCTAGTAGTTCGTCAACTTGAATGTTAGAATACCTCCAGTCCCGACACTTGGTTTGAATATATAGAAAAAAACATTTATTATTTTTGGTTCATAGTCAGAAACATATCTGTAAACGCCAATTGAATGATAATAGTCTTCCTCTGGGCTTGGCGTTGTGCACCAATCTGATGCTTTTATATAAGAAAGGATTAAAGAAGTCATAAGAATTATTTTAATATATTTCATATTCCTGTTTCTTTTTCAAGTTCTTTTACTGTAAAGAATGTAGGAATATTAAAAAAATAATCCTAAATCAAGTTTACATTAATCTACCTGATGGTCTATTGGCAAAATAGTTATGATTAACAGATTTGATATTAGAATTTGGTCCAAATCTTGGCTTGCCACATACAAAGTTTTTGAAGTCACATTAGATGGAGACTTAATCTTTTCGAAAAAAGTATTGGAGATGTTTCCAAATCCGGGTGAAGTAGAAGACCTGATTCAAGGTAAACAATAGCATAACCCGTCAGTCGTTTTTGCAGTGCCATTCCGGAATCTATTCAGATGTTTCCATTGTGAATCAAATGGATTTCTGGTCGTAGCCAGGAATGACAGCAAAAGAGAAAGCGTCATTGCGATGATGAACGAATGTGAAGAAGAAGTGGCAGTTTTTTCAAGTATAACCTAGTTCTTTTATTATATTAAGGAAGTATTTCCTTATTTAAGAACAATCATTTTTCGAGTTTGTATGAAATTTTCTACAATGAGTTGATAAAAATATATACCGCTAGTTTTATCATTAATATCCCATCTAATATCATAGTCTCCTGGGTCCTGAATCTTTGAAATTAGTGTTGTTACTTTATTCCCAAGTATATCATAGATTGCAATTGTTACTTTATTACGGGTTAATATATTATATTTGATGGTAGTTGTTGGGTTAAAGGGATTTGGATAGTTTTGGTATAAGTTAAATTCATTTGGTATTGTTGGATTTTTAATAACGGTTGATGTAATGGGCGTATAAGTTATGTGTATATATGGTCTCATCTCATTTATCGGATCATCACTTGAAAAGAAACTTAAAACATCTTGATAATGGTCATCATCATAGCCAATATTAAACCGAAGCCGATATTGGGTATTTTCATTACCAGAATAATAATCTTCTATTGCATATTGAGTAATATCAAAAGATTTCCAACCAGATTCAGATGAATTCACAAAAATTCCAATATTAGAATGAATCGTATTTGTATTACCTAAATCACCTGATTCCCAGTCATCAATGGATAATTCTGTACCATAATCGATATGATCTAATAGACATAAATTAGAATCAGATGGAATGTCATAAAATTGTGGGAAGCTATCTATCTCTCCATTACCGACAGCTATACTCATATATACATTTAATATAATACTATTAATACTGTAATTGTCAGAATCGGGTAGAATCCCATTTATATTGAATGATAAATATCCTCTATAAGTATAGGTATTTGAAGGCCAGTCCAAGTAATTATCACCAACAAAAATATTGTACTCATTATTTACGGTTTCCCAAGTATTATCATCGTAGTCATACATTATATGCCCATCCAATTCTGGGGTAGAAAGAATAGTATCCTGAATATTTTGTCCACAATATGCGGATATGGATATCATAATTATTATAAGTTTTTTATTAATTCTTAACATCTTGGATTCAAGCATTTATTATTTTAATAAAATTAATTTTTGTTTAGAAATATTTATTGTTCCACTAGAAATCCCATGTACATATATAAAACATATGTACATACCAGTAGGCAATTCATTACCATTTTTATCTATACCCTTCCAATAAATATTAGTAAGCCCATTTATTAGGTTAGTTTTCTTTACTAATGATACTTCTTGACCTAAAATATCAAATATTCTTATATCCAAATTTGAATTTTCACTGGTTGAAATGGTTATTTTTGTTGACCCATTGAACGGATTAGGATAAAAGTTTCCTGTATTAAATGTGTGTGCTTGATTATGATTTGATATTATTCTATGTACAGATTCGTATTCAATACAATCTGAATTTGAAAACATAGAAAAATTGTTGGCAATATCAATAGATTGAATTTTATAACAGACGGGTGGATCATGAGCACTTCCAGCATTTACTTCGATATCAATATATGTTGATATACTTTTTTGAACTGAATCGATTATCAAATACTGAGATTGATTATTAAGTTTTCTATAAATAATATATTTTTCTAAATCATATTCATCACTTAAATCCCAATTGAGTTGAGGATGCCCATTAGTACTCTCGGTCAAAATTAAATTTTGTGGTCTATCGGGAGCAGTCTCAATATAATCAATAATATTATAAGCATTGATACGTCCTGCACCCATTTTGTTTTCCCAATCTTCATTAGAGTTAGCAACAGAAATATCATCAGATGTAGTTTTTATAATATTCGTAACATCATTGACGCTTAATTCACTATTATATGATAGAATTAACCCTGCTAAACCTGCAACAAAGGGTGCAGACAGAGATGTCCCTGACGACATAGTATACGAATCGTACCCAATGCCATCAATAAAATTAAAAGATGTTGTATATATATTTACTCCTGGTGCACTGATATCGCACCAATTGGCAAAGCCTGACCTCGCATCCGAATCTTCCACTTCAATCCATCTCGCATCATTTATATCAACTGCAGCAACACTAATTACATGTTCACCATAAGCGGGATATGTGACTAAATAATTATCTGTGCCCGGTGGGCAATCATCGCTCAAATCATCAAAACCATTCCCGATAGCCGAGACAATAAGTACCCCTGCTTGCTCAGCAGCTTGTAATGCTAACTCAATAGTTGTTCTATTTGGGTCGTTAGAATCACATGGTAATGATTCATCCCAACCTCCGCTAATAGATATTATTGAACAATTACTACTGTCAATTGCGGACACAATCGCTTCAGATATAAATGGTTCAACCCACATATTGCCTCTAGACTTTACACCTAAAATGGTTACACCATTACCATTGTTAAACCCGCCTCCAGCAATACCAGCGACCCCAATACCATTCTAAGTAGTAGCACCAAACACTCCACACACAATAGTGCCATGTCTCCAATTCTCTGCATATGGTAATTCAGATGGGTGGGCGATATTTAATCCATATTTCCCATTTTCATTCCAAAAATTACCTTGTAAATCCTCATGGAGCGTATTCCCACTTGGTTCATGCCCAAACCAAAAACCTGTTGGATCAATAACTGCAATTATAACATCATCATTACCAGATTGATATTGCCAAGCATTATATGCATCAATTGTATTTAATGCCCATTGTTCATCATAATAAGTATCTTCAATCCATGAATGCCCAACATTGACATCCCATGAGGAATTTATCTCAGGGGTATTTTGAAAACTGACTATAACACTCTGAACAGAATATTGTGAATCGAATTCCATATTATAATATAGAGCATAATCTCCATCACGATTAGGAAATGTTCTTCGTAATATATTTATTCCCCAATTTGTCGCAAGCTTATTGAACCATTTTTGGTCTGTCATTACCGTTGGTCTATTATTATCAATACCTGTAATTATAATTTGAGATTTAAATTGTAGCATTCCTTCAACTATTTCAGGACCAGAAGAGTATGCAAATGCAGATACTATGACTGCATATAATATAAGATTTCTCATAAGTTTACCTGCTAACCACAGTAATACTCTACAAACAATATTAATTGTAATCAAGGGTTTCTAATAATAAAAACCCCGTTTACGCTTTGTCTTGAGCGGGTAAAGATTCCTGTTCTTCGCTTTACTTTGTCAGGAATGACAGCGAAAGAGAAAGCACTCAGAATGTATTTTTTTTAAATATCGTTACAAATTAGCCTGTAAATTAATTTTTTTATAAATACCCATTGACCGACATGGGGTAATGATTGTAATATACTTACGAGCAACTTACGAGTAATGATAAAATTGAAGGAGTTTGATATGATACGGGCATTATTAAAACATTTTTTCCCGAAGAGACAGGACGAATTTGTCCAAAGAGCTATCAGTCGTTTAAACCAACATACGGCAAAACAAACATCTCTTTATCCGCAGTGGCATCAGTGTGAAGGCACTTTATTGAAAGATATATCCCATTCATAAATCCATGAAACCTTTATCCCTAAAGCAACAAACCTTTTTAGATTTTATTCGTCGTTTTACGCTTGAGCAAGGGCAGGCGCCCTCCTATGATGAAATTATGCTAGGTCTTGGTTTCGCATCCTTAGGGACAGTGAATTGGTATGTAAAAACATTAGAAGATGCGGGACATCTTACACGTTTAAAAGGTTCCAATGGCAAGCGGGCGTTATCCACAACTCAAGAGCACGTTACCTCGGCTCGCTTGCCCCTTTTGGGGCTTATTGCTGCCGGTGAGCCTATTGAAGCTTTAGAAAATGCAGAAACGATTGACGTGCCACCTCCTTTTGCGCATCCTGATAATTTTGTCCTTAAAGTTAAAGGAAACTCCATGATTGATGAACATATTCAAGATGGAGATTATATTATTGTCCGAAAAGCACCTTCAGCACGTTCGGGCCAAATTGTTGTTGCTTTGATTAATGGAGAAGCGACACTCAAATATTATTATCCAAAGTCGGATGGCGTGGAACTCCATCCGAGAAATCCAGATTTTCCAATTATTCAAGTGGACAAAAAAGATCATTTTGCGATTAATGGCGTGCTTCTCTACTCGTTCCGCGAGTACTAGCATGTATGGACCCATCCGTATTTCATATTCGTTTACGGCATTTTGAGTTACAGGCGGAACGGATGATGGATCCATCTCTCCGAACCCGCCCTATTGCCGTTTTATCTTCTCAAAATCAAAATGGAACGATTGTGTCTCTTTCTTCGGAGGCGGAAGAAGAAGGCCTGTATGCGGGAATGAAAGTATCCATTGCTCGACACATGAGCCATGGCGTGCAAATGCTTCCTTATAATCAATCTTTATATCAGCGATTAAATCAATATGTATATCAAACGGTATCTTCGTTTACGCCCGTGGTGGAACCGGAAGGATATGGCCGGTATTATTTGGATATGAATGGAATGAAATCTGTTTACCAAAATTTTCAAAATACAGGTTTAACCATTGTTCGCCATATTACGGAAAAGACACGTCTAACCGGCGTTGTGGGCATTAGTCCCAATAAATTGATCAGCCAAATTTCTACATCTGTCATTCCCGAATCCATTCATGAAGTGAATTATGGAGATGAAGCCAATTTTTTATCTCCTTTACATGCACCCGTTCTGCCTTCCGTACAGGAAGTTTCTGTGAAAAAAATGCTTCATTTTCTTTTTATTCAACAAATAGGCCATATTCAGGATATGATTCAATTTCCAGATGTGTTTCGAAATTTATTTGGATTGAATGCTGTCCGTTTATCCATGGAGGCGCGTGGGAAAGACACATCTGTGGTATCACCGCCTTTGCTCCGAAATCATATACTGGAGCAAACGGTGGTACCGAATGATACGAATGATGACAATACACTTCAGGCATTGGTTAAAAATCTAGCTGAACAAATAGCCTTTAAATTGCGACAGCGCAACGAGATAGCTAAAAAAGTAAAACTGGAAGTACATTATACAGATGGGCTCCAAAGTGCCAGAACAGGGGCATTAAAGGCGATAGATGACATATCCGTTATTCGGCAATGCCAACGTTTATTCGAAAAAGCAAATAGTCGCCGAAATCGCATTCGATCTCTCTTATTAGATGCGAGTAGTTTTTCCCCATATTCAGAACAAGCTTGTTTATTCCAAACGCAGGAAAGCCGTAATATGGCTTTATCTCGTGCCATTGAAACGGTTCGAAAAAAGTATGGTGTTAGCAGTCTCCAGACTGCGAATGTGTTTCACGCCATGGCGCAAGTTTAAACCTTAGCTGAGGTAACACGATGTTTACTCATCTTAATCTTCATTCTGTTTATTCAGCTATGCGTGGACTTTTATCGCTCCAAGATATCATTGAATTAGCTAAAGTACATCGTATGAGCCATTTGGCTTTGACGGATGTAAATGGACTCTGGGGCTTTATTCGGTTCGTACAACACTGTAAGCAAGCTAATATTGAGCCCATTGCTGGAACCCATCTTATAACGCCAAAAGAAGAGTTAATTCTATTAGTCGAAAATCAAATTGGATATCATAATCTATGTCACATTATTTCTTCCGTACACGATGATCCGGGAGCGTCCATTGTTTCGCTTGTACGTGGAAAAATATCTGGGTTATTTATGTTAGCGCATCAAGAATCTGTCATAGACTCATTGGCGAAACTGGTACCCAATTCTCATTTATTTGTGGAACTGCGTCCTGGGCTTCAGGAAAAGCAGGCGCAAAATTTGTCAAAAACATTTAATGTGGAAATGGTTGTAACGGGCGATATCTATTTTAAACATAAAATAGATCATCAAGCACATGTAATATTGCGTGCCATTGAAAAAAATACAACTTTAGAGAAACTGGACCAAAGTGAGTATAAGACAGATCAACATTGGTTTCGAGGAGAAGCTGAAATGATTTCTCTTTTTCCGAATAGCTTGGATGCCATAAATAACAGTCATTATTTAGCGGAGCGGTGTAAAACAGATTGGTCATTTGTGAATACTATTTTCCCAGATCTATCTTTAAAAAAGACACATCGTGCTAATAAAGATTTGAAAGAAAGAGTGATTGAAGGCGCCAAACAAAGATATGGCACCATAACGCCTGCTATTTCAGATCGAATCCATTATGAATTGGATCTGATTACGCAAAAAGGGTTTGCGCCTTATTTTCTCATCGTACAAGATATTGTTCAGCAAACACGTTCTACCATTGGGCGAGGTTCAGCTGCCGCATCCATCATTAGTTATTGTTTATTTATTACACAAGTGGATCCATTGAAATATATGCTTCAGTTTGAGCGTTTTATTCATCCGGAGCGGGAAGATATGCCAGATATTGATGTGGATTTTCCCTGGGATGAGCGAGATGATATTCTTGCATATGTTTTTGAAAAATATGGCAATAAACATACAGCCATGGTTTCCAGTCAGGTATTTTTAAAACCACGTTCTGCTGTAAGAGAAGTGGGGAAAGTGTATGGCCTTTCGAACGAAGAAATAAAAAGTATTACCAAACGAATCGGATGGTATGCTTCTCGGCGAGATTTAGAAAAATGGGTTAAAACAGATCCGCGATTTGCGAATGTGGATTTGGATGAGACATTAATGACTGTTTTACGATTAAGTGGAAAAATTATAGGCACATTTCGTCATCCATCGGTTCACCCGGGCGGTGTCATTATTACGCCTGATCCTATTCGTAAATATGTTCCTGTACTCATGGCACCCAAAGGTGTTCAAATTGTAGAGTGGGAGAAAGATCAAGTCGAAGATTCGGGATTATTAAAGATCGATTTATTAGGAAATCGAAGTTTGGCCGTTGTTCGAGACACATTGAAACAAGTCAATTTGAATGGGGGCCATCAAAAAACGGATACAGATTATGCCGATTATCATCAAATTCAACCTGTTGGCGATCCAAAGACAGAAGCGCTTATGCAAGCGGGGAAAACCATGGGCATTTTTTATATCGAAAGTCCGGCCACGCGCCAATTATTGGCTAAAGCAGGTGTCGTTGATTTTGAGCACGTGGTTATTTATTCATCCATTATTCGCCCGGCAGCAAATCGATTTACAACCGTGATGCTGAGACGCATCCATGGTGAACCTTGGACTCTTTTACATCCGGATTTAGAATTTTTGTCCGAAAGTTATGGCATTATGGTCTATGAAGAACAAGTTTCGACAGCTGCACGTGTTTTGGCCGGTTTAGGTTATGCGGAAGCGGACGCTTTACGAAAAACTATGAGCCGAGATTCCATGCAACATTTGATTCAAGCTTGGAAAAAGAAATTTACCTATGGTGCATTGGAGCGAGGATATGAACCGGAATTGATTGAGCAAGTCTGGGATATGATTAAATCTTTTGTGGGATATTCTTTTTGTAAACCCCATTCCGCATCCTATGCCATGCTGTCCTTTACCTGTGCTTATTTAAAAGCTCACTATACGAGCGAATTTTTAGCCTCTGTTGTATCAAATCAAGGAGGCTTTTATTCAGCCTATGCTTATCTTAGTGAGGCAAAACGGTTTGGGATTCGTATTCTACTTCCGGATATTAACAAAAGTGGTAAAACGTATAAGGGATATGATGGAAAAATTTGCATGGGATTTATGAGTATAAAACATTTACAGAAACAAACAATTGATTCTATTCTTGATGAACGTAAAGCGGGACTATTTGATTCATTAGATGATTTTCTTCTTCGTGTGGACTTGGCGTTAGCCGATGCCATGGCTTTGACCAATGCAGGATGTTTTAATGAAATTGCATATGGATTAACTCATCGGGAGTTGGCATATCGTATTGCAGGTTTTTATCTCCAAAAGGGTGTAAAAGAACCTTTAGATACGGCTCCGGTTAGCCAAGAAATATCATCATGGGAACGTCATCAGCTGGAAATAGATGTATTTGGATTTCCAATTACACTGCATCCATTGGCCCCCTACCGTTCATTGATGAGTCCGCGCATTCAACTGGCGAAAAATATTCCATGTCATGTAGGGCGAGTGATTTATTTGACTGGTGTATATATTACACGAAAGGAAAGTGTGACTCGAAAACATGAGCCGATGGAATTTCTCACTTTGGAAGATGAATCAGATATTTATGAATGTGTTCTTTTTCCTGATGCTTTCAAGGAATATGGCGATTTACTTCATTGGGAATCTTTATTCATTTTACGAGGAAGGGTAGAAGAAGCATTTGGCGTTTATACAGTTACCATTGAAAAGTTAGCCAGCCTTCAACAATGGATGAGAAAATCAAAAAAATATGTTAGTTAGGTTGTTGAAAAAGTGCATCCAAATGATCAGGATAAATGATAACAGAATAAATGGAACGAAGACTATCTGAAATAGATTTAAGTTCGGATGAAGTGAAATGACCACTGGACTGTCCATAATGGCGTGTTTTAAGGAAAGCGCTGGCTAAGAATTGATCTTCTATATCTTTAACCTTCAACTGCACTATGGGGTCCTGTTCAAGATTCATGTTTATGGCTTCTTCGACTAATAATTTATTTCGCAAAGCCTGATAAAAGGATGTAATAGGGGAATGGGTAGATTGAGCGGGGCGAATGGATAATAGTCCATCCATAAAATCTTGCACCGTAAAAGTACCACCATCATACTGAGCAAGTGGTTCATTCAAACGAGATAAAAGGGACTGGGAAATAGATGTTAATAAATCACCATATTGGATTTTAGCGCCTGATTCTAGCTGGCCTTGTTGTAATTGAATGAGAGTAAATATTTGCCCAATAGAATGATATACCAAAGAATCATCAATTGAAATATGTTTTTGTTCAAGTAATTGATGAATGTATTGATTGGCTAAAATTAGTCGTTCTTTTTTCTTTAGATCGGATATAATTGATTTTTTTCTCATGAGATATTCATCTTCAGATATAATCATTTGCCGTTTTTCATTCTCTTTATACAAAATATGCCATCCATGTTGAGATTGAACAGGATGTGAAAAAGAGTTGGTCTCCATAGAAAAAGCTGCTTTTTCAAGAGCCGGATCTAAATCATTGTATTTAATCCAACCGAGCGAACCACCATTATTTTTCAATGTAGAATCAGAAAATAATGAAGATGCAAATTGAGAAAAACGACTTGGTTCTTTTTGCAATAAAACAAATAGTGAATCCAACACACTTTTATCGGGAGAAAAAAGATGTTTCATTTTGCATTCTTTATTCATCCATAAAAAATGTTGGCGAGCTAAAGAATCAGTAACTTCATTTATGTTTGAATTAAATAACGATTCATATAATGCTTCTCGCAAAATATGATTTTTAACTGATTGAATTTTCCGATGAGTTAAAGAATCTAGCGTGAGATGATTCTCAATGGCTGATTCCGCAAATAATTTCGATTTGATTAAAGTTTGCAGGGTTCGATTTCGCTCAAAGGGTGAATCTTGAATCTGGGATTGAATTAATTTGTTTTTATACGATTCTTCAAATTCACTCGTTGTAACAATACGAGAGCCAACTTTAGCTAAAATGTGCGAGGTAGGTTGTGAATCACAACTGATGAAATACAGTAGAATTATTAAAGGACTATATTTCTTCATAGAATTATTATTTTAATAGCATCATTTTTTTGGTGAGAACACGATTATTGGATTGGATACGATAGAAGTAAAGCCCCGAAGGAACATCCACTCCAAAATGGTCTTTTCCATTCCAATGGATTGTATGTGAACCCGGTTGAATAATATCATTATGTAGAACAAGTGTTTCTTCACCTAAAATATTAAATATTTGTATCGTTGTTTTGGATGCTATATCCATGTCAAATTGAATCGATGTTGTGTTATTGAAAGGATTAGGATAATTCTGATTGATTTTAAATCTCTGCCCAACAATTGATTTTTCGATTGGGTCAATATCCATGGTATGATTCGCATAATAATACAATTTAGATTCATAGCCACTTAATAAAAGAGAAATTGAATCAACATTATCGGATGTAATTCCAATGACAGAACCATCCAATAAATTTGTTAAGAAATATGGACCATCTTCATTCGGGAGTGATGATAAATCAGATTGAATTGCTGTTTCTGCTGACTGAAAATTTGCAAAAGTAACCACTGTATGATTTTCACTTATGGAAGCAAAGGAATACACATGAGATGATTCAGTATTTCCCAAGCGATGAATATCAGGTTGGTGAATATAGTTCTTTCGAATATCTACCAATTGTTTAAAATAGGGTCGAATATTATTTGGATCTGACCAATTAATTGGTTCTCGGGTTGTTAATTCACCCACTTCGCCACCGGAATAAATTAATGGGATACCATTTGTCATTAACAAAATTGTGTGACCAAGTTTTGACTGTTCTGTATCTAAATAAGAAGCGATTCGCACTTCATCATGGTTCTCAAGGAATCGGAAGGGGAGAGCATTTCCCGGGTAATCTCTCTGTATTTCATCATTCAATTCATCGAGTGTAACCGTTCCATTCATGGCAGACATTAATTTATTTCTTAAATCCCAATCATTAGCAGAATCGAATCGATTATCAAAATAAATAAACTCTGATGAACTTGCTTCTGCTTCCAAGAAAACGTCAGGTTTAATGTTTTGCAATGCTTGGCGCCATTCTTGCCAGAAAAGCGGATTTCGTTGTTCAACACCCCAGGCGACATCGCAACGATATCCATCAATATCAAATTGATTTACCCAATATTCGGCTGCCCTAATGAAATATTCTCTTACATCTTCATTATTATGATTCAGGTTTGGTAAACTCGCCCAATCAAAGAAATATTCATAATTTGAATCTCCTGGAATATCATCCCAAATATAGAAATCTTCCCAAGGAGAATATTGATGATATTCAAATACATTTTGCATAAAATGATGTTGTATTGATGTATGGTTTACAACAAAATCTAAAATGACACGAATTCCATTGTCATGTAATTCATCTACAAGATCTTGAAATTCTTCCGCCGTTCCAAAATCTTCTTCAAAGTTAAAGTAATCAGTAATTTCATATCCATGTAGAGTTGGTCCTTGATAAATAGGCATTAGCCAAATAGCATTTATTCCTAAATCAACCATATCTGGAATACGACTTTGAATGCCTGTAAAACCACCTTGTGTTGTAAAAGAACGTGGATATATTTCATAAAATATAGCATCATTAATCCAATTTGCGTGTTCATCTAATGTTGGTATATGAACCATACCGTCTTCAACCAAAAATCGTCTTTCAGCTGAAATTGTCCGATTTGCATCATCTCTTGCGAGAACATTAATATAATATTCACCATCGACTGTTGGAGTTGATACTGTTACAGAAGGTAAATAGGGTGGGCCTTGAAAGGATAGACCACTGGGATTACCCGAAACACTCGTCCAGTAATACGTCAATCCCAAATTATCTGGAGATTCACCAATTGCATCAAAGGTAATACTTCCTTCATTTAGAGTTGATTCGATGGTGACAGTGGGTTGATGGTTTTTTTCATATGTTAACACTAATTCACGTGATAAAGCTTCGAAACCATCACTACCCATGGCCTGTACTGAAACAAAATTTTCTCCTTCATTTAAGACTAAATCAAATGAAAATTCACCTGCAATAACATCGACCGTATTTTCTTCACCATTAAAAATATAGGTGGCGCTTGAAACAAGCGAATCATCAATTGTCCCAAAGACTGTAAGATCATAATACCAATAGGTAACACTAGGAGTTAAAAATGTAATTACGGGTCCAAATGTAGCTAAACTATCAGAAATATTTTCCGCAACCAGAGTGCCAATTCCACGTCCATTTCCGTCAAAGCTAGATAACATAGGACCATAGGGATGATCTGTAGGAAAATAATTAGATAAAACCCTATCTTGCCAGAAAGCATCACGGATAAAAATAGCATCATAAATATCAGGGTCTTCGAAAGACGAATATCCATTTTCAGCTGGAGTAATTTCGAAACTATGACCACTTCCATCAGCATTTGCTAAATATGAAAATAATATAAAGTTTCGTTCTTGATTCCAACCACCTAATAAACTATCTAAATATATGAGCTCAATGTCAAAATTAAATTGATTCTCACTTAATGCAGTTTCATCTAAATTAATAATATATTCCCCAAATGCTATTGGGCTACGCCCTTCTTGAACTACGTTCTCGATGTCCGAATTAAACAATGTACTGGTTGGGGAAGATAGAGAAATAAATACACCTTCATTTTCCCAATCGGGGAGTAATAAGTCACAACTTCTCGAATCTTCTGCTAATGTGGATACGGGATTTGTTATGAGTAATCCGAGACGAGTTCTATCATCTAAATCAAACATATCTATTTGAAAATTTAATTTTTCAAAATCAGCAGTAGGAAAAATATGGAAAGATTTTATATCAAGACCCTCAATAATCACATTGTTTGGAACATCATATTTTAAATCATGAATTGCATCAACATAATTGAAACCTGAATGTTCTGGATATTGTCCATAAGTAAATTCCTTATACGCAGAAATACCTACATTATTTATAAAACTCACTTCAACATGGTGAAAGTCAGTATTACTAAAGTCAATATTTGAAACTATTTTATTTGTTGTAGAGAAGAAATCAAAACTGATAGAATTGCCATTATGGAGTAATTGAATTGAAGATTCATTTACTCCTTCACCAAATACTCCAGGATTTAAATATGAAATAAATTGAACATCCGAATCATCACTATGAAAAATTTTACCTTGTAATGGTTTTACAAGAATTATAGAAGAATTCGAGTCAGGTATTACGGTAATAATATTATTATTTGGATTCTCAGGATTAAAATCAGGATTATCCCAATCCACTGTCCAAAAACTATGATTAAGTTGAAACTTGTAGTCCCATACATTTTCTTCCAAATCCACAACTGTTTCCCATACGCCATCCTCATCTTCATCCTGCATAGGATTAAATTGATTATTCCAATTATTAAAACTGCCCATCAATGAAACATGATTAATTGTTTGCATATAGGAATGTCTTAAACTATTTGAATCAAAATAAAATAAAGTTGGTTTTGTGTAAATGACTAGGTTTGGTTCGTATAAATAAGTTGAAGTTTTTGTAACTGTTCCTGCATCAGACGTTACACTTACAAAAAGTGTATGTTCGCCGACCGATGGAGATTCGCTAGGTTGATAAATGAGTTGATGTGCACTTTCGTCATAATATTGTCCCGGATTTTCAATAGGAATACCATCAATTTCAAGGATGATGGTTGATAAATCAATCGGATTACCACCTGTATGATTTAAGACCACTCGAACGGGGAGGCCAGCAGTTGTTGTATCTACAAACATATCATCTGAACTCGTAACATCACGTGGTAGGAAGTAAGTAATCATTGGATCAGTGGTATTTAAGATAGAATTATTATTGTCAGAAGTGTTAATTAATGGATTATCAGGATCAGTAAATGCTTGTCCCCAATCTGCGTCTAAAACAAATTTATAATTTTGGGTGACACCGATAGGAAGCGGGGCGGTGAGTGTGAATTCTCCATCACCATCATTATCATACATCCTAAATGTATTATCAGCATTATTCCAACCATTAAATGAGCCTACCACTCGTACTGCTTGAAATCCTTCTAAAGGGGGATCAAAATGAAATGTGGTTGGAATAGATTGGGTAAAAATAAAATGACAAGAAATAAGTATTGTAACAAAATATCGTATTTTAGATATGCTTTTATTCATGGTGAATTCTCCACTAATATGTATTAATAATTTACGCCAATATAAAAAAAAGGGGAAGCAATCGCTTCCCCTTTTCATACGGCGTTTCTTCAATAGATTATTTTAGAAGAAGCATTTTTCCAGCTTTTGCCCTGTTATTGGAAGTAACTCTATAAAGATACATTCCAGAAGGAACTTGAATACCGGATTGGTTTTTTGCATTCCACTTAATGGAATATTGACCAGGAGTCATTTCGCCATTGTGAAGAGTAATCACTTCTTCACCCATCAAGTTGTATATTGATACCATAACGTCAGATTGAATGTCGATATCAAAACGAATCGATGTGATTGGGTTAAATGGATTTGGATAATTTCCACGTACAGCAAATTCTTGTGGAACGACGCCATTTCCAATGATACCTAACCATGGATTATCTGGATTATTTGAACCAAATACACCTTCATAAAGGTAAGCGCCAGATGTTTCACTTGGTATATAGATAACTTTATCAGCCCCAAATCCAGCTTCATTATCCATAGAACCATTATCCCC